>CDYM01039034.1_pt1 | contig 178672 bp, 147 predicted proteins | sample 554981 | NCBI WGS metagenome assembly CDYM01 (sample SAMEA3182081, study PRJEB8094) | gut metagenome | biome: human; feature: gut; material: Stool; isolation source: human stools | place: Canada | collected 2012-12-04 | reverse complement strand
GACGATCCGCTGACTATTGCGGAACTCTACCATGAACGCTGGCAGATAGAACTGTTCTTCAAATGGATCAAGCAGCATCTTCACATCAAGACTTTCTACGGCACTTCCAAGAACGCCGTGTACACGCAGATATGGATAGCCATTTGTGACTATCTTCTGCTCATCATTGCGAAGAAGCGATACGGGTTGGATCCAAGTCTTCATTCTATCTCTAACTCAATCGGACAAGTCCTCTTCCAGAGGGCGGATATCCGTGAAATTTATAATCAGCCGACAACTCCCGTTTGTGTTCCGGAGGCGGGTTCTGTCGAGCAACCTACTTTATGGTAAAATTTCTCCGGACAGCAGTGATATTTGATATATGTTAACGGCGGGTGCGAAATGGAATGTTTCCGTTTGCCGCCGTTTCGATAGTTGTATAGAATGAGACTTAATGTTGCTATATGCCAAATGAACATGGCATGGTGTGATGTTCACACCAATCTGGATAAAGCCGAGAGATATGTGGCCAGATGTGCCGCCGACATTGTTGTACTTCCGGAGATGTTTGCCACTGGTTATGTGGTAGATACCCAGGCGGTCGCCCAGCCGGCAGACGGCACGATAGTTTCATGGCTGAGAAAAACGGCTGCAAAATACGACCGTGCGATTGTCGGCAGCGTTGCCATTGCCGAGAACGGCAAATGCTTCAACAGAATGTATTTCGCAAAGCCTTCAGGAGAACTTGTGTGGGCTGACAAGCGCCATCTTTTCGCTATCGGTGGCGAGAACCGTTATTTTACGGCTGGGACGGAACGTGTCGTGACGGAATATCGCGGCATGCGTTTTCTGTTGCTCGTATGCTACGACCTGCGATTCCCGGTTTGGAGCCGCAACAGAGGTGATTACGATGCGATAATATATTCGGCATCATGGGCCGCGTCGCGCCGTAACGTATGGCGCACGCTGCTGCGTGCCCGGGCAATGGAGAATCAGGCATATGTAATAGGGGTGAACCGTACGGGGGCTGACCCGTCGACAAAGTATGCGGGTGATTCGGCCATTGTCGATTTCCGTGGTGAGACATTGAAGGAGATGAATGACAGTGAAGGTATTGCTGATGCAGATCTTGATCTCGAACAGCTTGTACGGTTCCGCAACAGCTTCCCGACATGGCGCGATGCCGATGACTTTGACTTAAAAATGTAGCCTATGACATACGATATCATCATAATGCTTGTCGTTTCCGGTATCGTTGTCGGTATTATCAATACTCTGGCTGGCGGCGGCTCGATCATAACCATGACCGTATTTATGGTTCTGGGCATGCCCATAACTATGGCCAACGGCACGAACCGTATAGCCGTATTGCTTCAGAACCTTACGGCATCGGTGACGTTCCTGCGCAAGAGAATGCTTGATGTCAAGAACGGGCTGCTGTTGTCCATACCAGTAATTATCGGTAACATTGCGGGATCGCTTGTTGCCTCGCGAATCAACGAAACCGTATTCAAGATATGTTACGGTGTGGTGTTGAGTTTCATACTCCTGTATATGATTTTCGACAACCACAAGCGTTTCCACGGCGGTTCGCGAATGGAGGTGAAACCGTATCATTATCTGTGGTTTCTGCTTATCGGTTTCTATGGGGGATATATCTACATCGGCCTTGGTTATATCATTCTGGCCATAACACTCTGGTCGATGAAGATGGATATCGTAACCGCCAACGTCATCAAGGGCTTCGTCATATTCATAGCCACGCCGTTTTCGTTGGCCGTATTCATGATAAACGGCCAGGTCGAATATTCTTACGGACTTCTGCATGGTCTCGGCAATGTCATAGGCGCCTGGCTTGCATCACACTATTTTGTGGGTTGGGGCGGCCGTTTCATCAAGATCTTCACGATCGTCATAGTGCTCGTATGTTTTGCCGATCTGGTCGGGGTATTGTCGTTGCATGACATCTTCAGCTCGATGCTGACGGCCTGTAAATAGCAAAAATGCCACGGATACATATTGGGGCAGATAAAATCATTATGGGATTCGGCCCGGCATAGTTAAACATGAAAATTTTATTTTCATGTTTGTCTCTGCGCTCACCTTTATGTATATTTGCCGGAATTATGGAGGATAAGATCAAAATACTCGGCGCAAGGGTTCACAACCTCAAGAATGTCGATCTGGAGATACCACGCAATAAACTGGTAGTCATCACCGGACTTTCAGGGTCCGGCAAATCGTCGCTGGCATTCGATACCATATATGCCGAGGGACAACGCCGGTACATGGAGACGCTATCCACGTACGCCCGACAGTTTGTCGGAACCATGGAACGGCCCGAGGTCGACAAAATCACGGGATTGAGCCCCGTTGTGGCCATCGAGCAGAAAACAACGAACCGCAATCCGCGGTCGACGGTAGGAACCGTGACGGAAATAAACGATTTCCTGCGACTGTTGTATGCACGCGCGTCGCGTGCATATTCGCCGGTTACGGGCGAGGAGATGGTCCATTACTCGGATGAGCAGATATGCGATTTGATAATCAAGGGTTTCGATGGCCGCAAGGTGGCGCTGCTCGCTCCGATAGTCAAGGGCCGTAAAGGCCATTACCGCGAATTGTTCGAGTCTTTGGCCAAGAAAGGGTATATCTATGCCCGTATCGACGGCGAGATACGAGAATTTGCCGCCGGCGAACGCCTCGACCGCTACAAGATACATACCATAGACCTTGTTGTCGACCGTATGCGTGTGGGCGAGGAGATGCGTGACCGCCTGATGACATCGCTCAAGGAGACAATGCGGCAGGGTAAGGGTACAATGGCGCTGTATGATTATGAAGCCGACGGTTTGCGATACTATTCGCGACATCTAATGTGTCCGACTACCGGCGTCGCCTTTGAAGAGCCCGCCCCGCATACCTTCTCGTTCAATTCGCCGAAAGGGGCGTGCCCCCACTGCAACGGTCTGGGCGAGGAGGCCGTATTCGACATAAAGAAGATAATCCCCGATTCCGGACGTTCGCTGCGCGAAGGTGCTGTCGAGCCGCTCGGCCCGTATCGCAACAATCTGCTGTTCGCGATTCTCGAAACGCTCGGCCGGCGTTATGACTTTACGATAGACGATCCCGTCGGGAGCATATCCGATGCCGGACTGAATGCCGTATTGTATGGCGATTCGGAGCCAATGACCATCGACACCTCGGCGTTTTCCTACTCCGGCGGCGGACGCCGTCTGATGACGTGGGAGGGTATTGCCGAATATCTCTATCGTACGGACGACGAAAATTCGAAACGCGGCGAAAAGTGGCGCGAGCAGTTCCTCGTCTACAAGCCGTGTTCGGTGTGCGGCGGTTCTCGTCTCAAGAAGGAGGCGTTGCAGTTCCGGATTGCGGGACTCAATATTGCAGAGGTGTCGGCCATGTCGATAACCCGTTTTGCGGAGTGGATTTCGCATGTCGAGGAGTCGATGTCGTCCAAGGAGCAGCTGATCGCACGCGACATTGTCAAGGAGATACGTGAGCGTACACGCTTCCTGATGGACGTGGGTCTCGGCTATCTCTCGCTGGGCCGCGCTTCGCGGTCGCTCTCGGGCGGAGAAGCGCAGCGCATACGGCTCGCAACGCAGATCGGGTCGAAACTCGTGAATGTCCTATATATCCTCGACGAGCCGAGCATCGGCCTGCATCAGAGGGATAACCTGCGGCTTATAAAGAGCCTGCAGAGCCTGCGTGATGCCGGCAATTCGGTAATCGTCGTCGAGCATGACGAGGACATGATGCGTTCGGCTGACTATATCGTCGACGTAGGGCCGTTGGCCGGCCGCAAGGGCGGTCATATAATGGTGGCCGGCACGTTCGACGATGTGTTGAAGTCCGATTCGCTTACGGCCGATTATCTCACCGGCCGCCGCCGCATAGAGATACCGGCAGAGTTGCGTGCGGGCAATGGCAAGAGCATAGTTATTAGAGGCGCCCGCGGAAATAACCTCAAGAACGTGACGGTCGAGTTCCCGCTCGGCAAGTTCATTTGTGTCACCGGTGTCAGCGGGTCGGGTAAATCGACACTCGTGAATGAGACGCTGCGCCCGATTCTGAGCCGTCACCTCTACCGTTCGCTCGACCGTCCGCTTGAATACGACTCTATCGAGGGCCTGGAGAATATAGACAAGCTCGTGGTGGTCGACCAGTCGCCGATAGGCCGTTCGCCGCGAAGCAACCCGGCCACATATTCGAATGTCTTTTCGGATATACGCAAGCTCTTCGAATCGACGCCCGATGCCCAGATCCGCGGGTTCAAGGCCGGCCGATTCTCTTTCAACGTAAAGGGCGGACGCTGCGAGGAGTGCCGCGGCGCCGGAGTGCAGACCATAGAGATGAACTTCCTGCCCGATGTGTATGTCAAGTGCAAGGCCTGCGGCGGAAACAGGTACAACCGCGAGACGCTCGAAGTCAAATACAAGGGCAAGAGCATCAATGATGTCCTGAACATGACGGTAAACATGGCAGTCGAGTTTTTCGAGAATATACCTTCGATATATGCCAAACTGCGTGCCATACAGGAGGTTGGTCTCGGTTATCTCACGCTCGGCCAACCCTGTACGACATTGTCGGGAGGTGAGAGCCAGCGCATAAAGTTGTCGAGCGAACTGTCGAAACGCGATACCGGACGTACGCTGTATATTCTCGACGAGCCGACGACGGGTCTCCATTTCGAGGACATACGGCAGTTGCTTGAGGTGATAAACAAGCTTGTGGACCGTGGCAATACGGCCATAGTCATCGAGCACAACCTCGATGTCATCAAGGTGGCCGACCACATCATCGATGTGGGACGTGAAGGCGGCGAGGAGGGTGGCGAGATAATCGCAACCGGAACTCCGGCGCAGATTGCCGCGTGCGATCGCAGCTATACGGGCGAGTTCCTCAAACGCATTCTGTCCGAACAGTCACGTTAAAAGGCACCTGCGGCTTTTTAGGCAGGGATTTTGCTTTTCAATGGCTTGAAAAACATTTTTTAAGCCATGAAAAAGTTTATCGTTCTCATGATTTGTGTCGCGATAAGTTGCGGAGCTCTTATCGGACAGACCCAGAGTGCCAAGCCGCAGGAGAAGCGGCAGGAGAAGGCTGCAACCTCGAAGACTTCATCTCACAAGACCCCTCCTGCAGACAGCGACTACCGCGAGGAACTGCGCAAGGAGAACCATGAAGCGCGTGAAAAGAGACGTGCGGAACGGCTTGCCTCCTATGTACAGTTCATCGATTCGCTCGTACTCTCGCGCAATTTCCAGTTCAACCCGCAGACCATGCAGCAGCAGCCTGCCGGTTCGATGCAGATAATCAACAATCCGCATTTCGATCTGGCATTGTGGGATACGACCGTCGATGTCTGCCTTCCGTATATTAAGGGCTACACTCCGCCGTACAGATATACAATTCTCAACTATACGTTGCCGTATGTGAGCAACCTGGTTGTCGAGCAGACGCACGACGGCTGGACAGTGTCGTTCAATTCGTCGTTGTATTCGGCTCAAAACTATACATTTACGCTGGAAATAATTTCGGCTAACGGTGGCGGTACGTTGACAATCTCCTCGCCGTGGTACAATGCCGTCCAATACAGCGGCTCGTTGTCGGCTCTGTATTAAAAATGGCTTGCCTTATGAAAAGGAGAGTATTAGTTTCAGCCATGCTGTTGTCGGCGGCGACTGTGTTCGCCCAATCCAATGTGCAGACAACCCAAAGCGTTTCGGTTGAGCAGGGCGGTAATGTGCCCGTAACGACTGTGGTACCCGTACAACAGAAACCCGTGGTTATCGTGGACACGACCTCCCAGCTGCTGAGTGCGCCCATTCCGAACCGTACTACCCGTGTCGAGAAACGAGCCGACGAGGAGAAGCGTTTTTCGGAGTATATCGATTCGCTCGTAAGGTCGCGCAACTTCATGTTCTATCCCGACAGCATGCAGGAGGTCGATCCCGACGGTGCCATGAGGTTGATATATGCCGAATATTTCTATTTCGGCTTCTTCACCGACACGGCCGAGGTTCATCTGCCCACGTCGCAAGGCGTTACGCAATATGTACAGATACTGAACTTCGATTCGCCGATTACCGATTACAAACTCCTGCCGTTCCAGTCGGGTCTTTCGGTAACGTTCAAGTTGATGTACGAGGACAAGCCCTATTTCGGACGTTTCATCGTCTCGACCGTGACAGGAGAAACGGTGCTTACGCTGATAACGCCGGCGATGACCATGCGTTATGTCGGCTGGTTGTCGCACGACAGGCACACGCCCGTACACAAGATGAAGGCATCGGAACCTGTGGAGGACCTGCCTCCGGTCAACCGGAAATCACCGACTCACAAACAACACCATCGCAAATGACAATCGTGGCGGACCCTCTCGCTGGGTCCGCTTCTTTTATGTTTGATTGTGGCATATTCGCTTTAATTTAGTATATTTGCATTGTAATGAAAGATTTCAGAATAGGACACGGTTATGATGTCCACGCCCTGGGCGATGGACGTCGTTTGGTTCTCGGCGGAGTGGAGATACCTCATGAGCGCGGCTGCATAGCCCATTCGGATGGCGATGTGGCAATACACGCCGTGTGCGATGCATTGTTGGGTGCTGTGGCTCTGGGGGATATAGGACTTCACTTTCCGGACACGTCAGCCGAATTCGAGAATATAGATTCCAAAATCCTTTTGAGCAGAACGGCTGCCAAGGTGCGAGAGAAAGGGTATGAAATCGGCAATATAGACTGCACGATTGCCATGCAGCGGCCAAAGTTGCGCCCGTATATAGATATGATGCGCCGGGCATTGGCCGAGGCCATGTCCGTTGCCGTCGACAGAGTTTCGGTCAAGGCTACGACCACCGAGCGCCTCGGTTTCGAGGGTGAGGAGAAGGGTGTGTCCGCCACGGCCGTGGCGCTTGTGTATGAAAAGTGACAAATAATATATTATGAGTATGACCATCAGAGACCTTGAACCCAAACTGGTATGGGAGCAGTTCGATGACATTACGCGTGTTCCGCGCCCATCGAAGAAAGAGGGCAGGATCATCGAGTTCCTCGTTGATTTCGCCAAAAAACACAACCTCGACTACCGTAAGGACGCAATCGGCAATGTGGTGATCCGCAAGGAGGCTACCGCCGGATTCGAGTCGCGCCCCATCGTGGTGCTGCAGTCGCACATGGACATGGTTTGCGAGAAGAATTCCGATGTGGAGTTCGATTTCGAGAAAGATGCGATACGTACACGCATCGACGGCGACTGGGTTCGGGCTGAAGGTACGACACTCGGTGCCGACTGCGGTATAGGTATGGCTGCGGCTCTGGCCGTACTGATCGACCCGAACATACAGCATGGCCCGATCGAGGCTCTCTTTACGGTCGATGAAGAGACTGGTCTTACGGGCGCCTTCGAACTCGGTGACGACATGCTCAAGGGCAAGTATCTCATCAACCTCGATTCGGAGGACGAGGGTGAAATTTTCATCGGGTGCGCCGGCGGTATAGACACCGTGGCTACGTTCCGTTATACGACGGAGGAGACGCCGAAAAACTATTCGTTCTTCAGGGCGGACGTATCGGACCTGCTCGGAGGACATTCGGGTGATGATATCGACAAAGGTCGCGCCAACTCAAACAAGATCGTTGCCCGGCTGCTTTGGGAGGCGGCCCGGCGTTACGAGATGCGCATGAGCTACTTCTGCGGCGGCAACCTGCGCAATGCCATACCGCGTGAGGCTTATGCCGTGTTCGGCGTGCCGACACGCTTCAAGGGAGATTTTGTCAAGTATTTCAACGTGTTTGCCGAAGATGTCAGGAATGAGTTCCGTCATACGGAGCCCAATTTCCGGATTACACTCAACGACATGCCCGAACCCGACAGCGTGTTGGACATGACGACGCAGACGGCGTTGGTAGATGCACTCGTCGGTGTTCCCAATGGCGTTGTGGCGATGTCGTTTGCCGTTCCCGGACTGGTGGAGACCTCGACGAACCTCGCTTCGGTTAAATTCGAGGGTGAGAACCGGATTGTCGTGACATCGTCGCAGCGTTCGTCCGTCGAAAGCGCCAAAACATATGTCATGCAGATGGTGGATTCGGTATTTACGCTTGCAGGTGCCGAGGTGGCACATTCGGACGGTTATCCCGGCTGGGCACCCAATCCCGAATCGGAACTGCTGAACGTGACGGTGTCGAGCTACAAACACCTGTTCGGCGTAGAGCCTAAAGTGCGGGCCATTCATGCCGGTCTGGAGTGCGGTCTCTTCCTTGAGAAGTATCCCGACCTCGAAATGGTGTCGTTCGGCCCCACGCTGCGCGGCGTACACTCGCCCGACGAACGTCTGGAAATCGCTACGGTGCGCAAGTTCTGGGATCTGTTGACCGATGTGCTTGTAAAGATAGAGTAGCCGCAGTGCCATGAACGGTTCGCCGATCCGTCGCTGCATGTTCGGGATTGCGGCCGCGATGCTCATCTTTGTCGCGGGTGTCTTCCAGAAGATCCATGCGCAGGTGCCGGACGGCGAATACTATGTATCTGAATATTTTACCGACGAGTCCCGCCCGATGATCGAGCCGGACTCGTCGTTGTTTTACCGTGCGATACAGTCGTCCGACGATGTCTTCGCCGTGATTACGGACTATGACCTCTCGTTCGCGGCTTCGTCTCGCCGCGGTATGGGGTATGAATCGCATCGGGTGGTCCTCAACGGGATACCGCTGCAACCAGCATACCGTTCGGCGCTGAACTATATGAATGTCACATGCCGGCGCTATTCGGGTGCGGCAGTCGCTTCCACAACTCCGGGCGGCATGAATGGCGTGACGGAGTACCGCACCGATTTTTCGGAACCTGTCGGTATGCGCAGCGTGGGCATCAACGTGACGGACAGGGTGTATCTTTTCGGTGTTAGGGCCAGTGCCGTCGAAACGCTCGGCAAAGGCTGGACTTTGTCTGCCATGCTGTCGGCCCGTACCGGCCGTGACATGCACGTGGCTGGTCTGTTCTCAAATTCCGCGACAGCCGGTATCTCAACCTCGAAAAGCTGGGGAGAAAGGCACCGGCTTTCGCTGACGGCCATGTTCGCCCCATCGGAGAGAAGTTCCCGCTATTCTACAACGATGGAGGCCTTTGCGCTTACGGGCGATAATCTCTACAACCCGTCGTGGGGCTATCAGGACGGCAAGGTCCGCAGTGCCAATGTCAGACGGACGTTCGTGCCGACGGTGATGGCCTCATATGACCTGTCGGTATCGGATCATACCGAGGTGTCGCTGTCATTGGGCGTGGACGCCGGGCATCGCCGCTATAGCGCGCTGGCATGGTTCGATGCCCGTACGCCCATGCCTGACAACTACCATTACATGCCGAGCTACTTTACCGATTCGGAGGTTGCGGCAGAGGTCGCGGCGGCATGGCGCGACAACGATGCGCGATATACGCAGATCAATTGGGACAAGCTCCACGAGATCAACGGCATGAGCGATGACGGCCATTCGGCATATGCCGTCGAGGACCGTGTGGAGCGTATTGCAGATGTTAATTTCAGGGCCGCGGGCCGTACCGTGGCAGGCCGGCGTCTGACGGTAGGGTACGGTCTCAATGCGTCATACAGCAATCGCCGCAGTTACAAGCAGATGCGCGACCTGCTCGGCGGTGACCATATAATAGACATAGACCAGTATCTCGTGGACGATGATATGGTCGGAAACATGAAGCAGAACGACCTGCGCAATCCCGACCGCGTGATACGCGAAGGCGACAGGTACGGCTATGACTATGCGTTGGTGAGACGGTATGCCGGGGCTTTCGTTACCGCAGAGTGGCGGTCGGACCGCCTGCGTTTCGATCTGGCTGCGGAGATTGGCGAGATGGCGGTGTTCCGTCGCGGATATTACGAGAAGGAGTTGTTCGCGGGCTCGGCGTCGTATGGGCGCTCGCGCCGCGTGAAGATGTCGCCATATACGGTCAAGACCGTATCGGGGTATTCGTTTACGCCGCGTCACTACCTTGGCGTGACGTTGGCTGTTGCCGGGAGCGCTCCCGACTGCGAGGACCTTTTTCTGCAGACGCAATATAACAACCGCACGATAGACTCGCCGAAACTCGAGACTGCTTTCTCGGCCGAGGTGGATTACCGTTATCGCGGCAGAGCGGTGAATGTGTCGGCTTCGTTATATCTTCGGCGGACCTGGGACGGGGTCGATGTGGCGCACTATTACGATGACCTGGCATTTACATATTCCGATATGGTGGTATCGGATATCGGGCTGTTGAATGCCGGTATCGAGATCGCGGCTGACGTGAGGTTCGCCCGCAACTGGAGCGCCTCGGTGGCTGCTTCGGCGGGACGTTATCTCTATGCGTCCGATCCGCGCGTCACGCTCTATTCCGACCGCGACAACTCGCTGATCTGCGACCGTGCGGTTGCACATATGGGTGATTGCCATGTCGGAGGCTCTCCCGAGGCAGTAGTTACGGCTGACGTGGTATACATGAACCGCGGTTGGGGTGCGAGGATAACGGGAACATATGCCGGCTTGCGTTATGTCGTGCCGGCTGTCATGCGGCGTACAGACCGTGTGTCGCGTCAGGGATCTGTTTCCGAGGAGATTTTCAGGCGTTTCGTCGTGCAGGAACGTATGCCCGATGCCGTTTCGGTAGATGCTGCCGTGTGGAAGAGTTTCCGTTTGGGCAATGCCTCGCGACTGGTCGTCTCCCTGTCCGTGCGCAATCTGCTCGGCAACCGCAACATCATATACAACGGCCGTGAGTCATTGAGGATAAGCCGTACCAATGTGGAGGGTGAGTACCTTTATGAACCGTTTGCGACACGCTACACATATTCCTATCCGAGGAGCTTTTACCTCTCTGTAAACTACAAGTTCTGATCACGGAAAATATACAGCCCGGCGATTCGGTCGCCGGGCTGTTGTCGTTGGAGCTAACAGCTGTCTGATTATTCCTCCTTCTGTTCGCTCTCTTCCGGGAGCTTGAACTCGGTGAACCCGGCTGCGAGAAGGGTGTTGTACCATGCAAAAACCTTCTTCATGTCGGATACGTGTACGCGTTCGCGGTCGTACTCCGGCAGAACCTCGGCGAAGTATGCCTTCAGCTTTTCGGGAGTCTCCTTGGGAGATATGGCCTCCTTGCCTTCGGTATGTTTGTATATGTTGGTGAATACGTCGGCCAGGGCAATGTCCTCGCCTTCGGTATATATCGAGATCTCGGTCAGGGCGCTTACACGCGAACTTGCCGATGCATTCATTCTTTTGCCGTCGAGCAGCGACTCCACGATCACTCCATTGCTCGATTGTGCCACATATTTGAAAAGTCCGGGTTTGCCCGAGATGGCCAGAATATCCTTCAATTCCATGTTATCAGTTAGTTTTTTGTTTGTTCAATGAGACAAATATACGAATAAATTTCAAACGTCGGCCGATCGGCCGTACGTTTTATTCGGACTTGACCGTATATACGTATTCAGCCGATGCTGCGTCCACGCCGTAGATATTCAGACAATAGACGTAGAAGATTACGCATTTGCCGGCCTCCTGTGCAGGCAGGTTCTGCGAAAAGGCGTAGGTTTTGTTGTCACGTATGGTTACGGGCTCCGTGTGCTGTCTCTGTGCTATGGCTGCGGAGGAGGTGTCGTCACCAACCTTGTACATTATGCATACCTGGGCCGAACCGTACGAGTTGAGAATGTCGGCCTTGACCTCGACCTCCTCGCCCGGAGATACGTCCTCGAGGACCGGAGAACATTCGATATTCCCGATTGTCGGCGGGGTATAATATTCCGGATAATCGTTTTCGTTGCATGATACGGCGAAAAGCATCGCCGCAAACAGTAGTGCTTTTTTCATGTCAGTGTTTTTGCCGTTTTTTATTTTGTGCCGGCAGCCGAGCAATACGGCTGCGTTTTGAGGGTGTAAATATACGCAAAGGTGAGCGTCGAGACAAACGAAATGTGAAAGTTTTCGGATCCGGCCATGTCTAACCAATTCTCATATTCTTAAAATATAAGCAAAAATTATTACCTTTGCCACAAATAGAAAATGTTATGGCAGGATCCAATTTCGTCGATTACGTCAAGATATTCGCCCGCTCGGGGCATGGCGGCGCCGGTTCGGCGCATTTCCGTCGTGAAAAGTTCGTCGCCTTCGGAGGTCCCGATGGTGGTGACGGCGGCAAGGGCGGCAGTATCGTCCTGCAGGGCGACAGCCAGTATTGGACCCTGATACACCTTAAATACCAGCGCCATCAGTTCGCCGAGGACGGCGAATGCGGGTCTGGCGCCCGGTCAACGGGTAAAGATGCCAGGGATATTGTAATACCCGTACCTCTGGGAACCGTGGCCAAGCGCGTGTTGACCGACGATAACGGAGAGACATACATGGAAACGGTCGGGGAGGTGACTTCCCCGGGAGAACGCCTCGTGCTGCTGAAGGGTGGCCGCGGCGGTCTGGGAAACTGGCATTTCAAGACCGCTACGAATCAGGCACCGCGTTATGCGCAACCCGGCGAAGAGGGTGACGAGGGTACGTTTATCCTTGAGCTGAAGGTTCTGGCCGATGTTGGTCTTGTTGGCTTTCCCAATGCCGGGAAAAGCACCCTGCTGGCGGCCGTGTCGGCTGCGAAGCCCAAGATTGCCAACTATGCCTTTACGACGCTCGAACCGAATCTCGGTATAGTGGAGGTACGTGACGGACACTCGTTCGTTATGGCCGATATTCCCGGTATTATCGAGGGGGCACATGAGGGCCGTGGCCTCGGAACAAGGTTCCTGCGACATATCGAACGCAATTCAGTATTGCTCTTCATGATTCCGGTCGACAGCGACGATATTGCCCGTGATTACGATATACTTCTCGGTGAATTGACCCAATACAACCCCGAACTTCTCGACAAGCGTCGCCTGCTTGCCATTACCAAGTGCGATATAATCGATGAGGATCTCGAACGGCAGATCAGGCCGTCATTGCCCGAAGGTGTACCGTCGATATTCATATCGTCGGTGAGCGGCCGTAATATATCCGATCTCAAGGATATGTTGTGGAGGACTCTCCACGAATAGTGGCAGCCTGTCAGAATACTATGCCGTGGTTGGATATGCGCAGAACGTATCCGTCTGCCGTAAGGTCAAGTATTCCGGTTACAGTCCCGTATCCGACAGGCAGCGGCTCGGAGGCATAGTTGCACTGTCCCGATGTCCTGACAGTCATCTCGTTTCCTTCGACATCGGTTATTGTGCGGTCGGTTGTGGCGTAGCTGTCTCCGACCGTGTCGCACCAGCAGGTTGTCCCGTCCCCTCTTGTGAACCTTACGTTGTCGATGCGTATGTAGTCCGACACATGCTCCAGCGACAGATCGGCGATCCGGACCGTGCGTGGCTCCGCAAGTACCGGCGAGTCGAGTGATGTGCTGATGTATCTTGAAACGTCGGCCGAGGCGATACGGTCGACGGTGTATTCTCCGGTCGGGGCAGCTCCGAGAACCGTTTTACCTCCGATGCGGCCGAGCGCGAGACCGTTGCATGAAACTGTTATGTGCCGGTAAATGGGAAAATCGATGAATAGAGGGTCGGCGTCTATGTCTATTTCAATGCCTCCGCTGTCATCGACTATCACTATCGTCTTGTAAAACTCGCCATGAAGGTCATTGGCCACGACCGATCCGGTTATGTATATGTCTTTGGCTACTATGCTTGACTGGCCCTTGCACAGGGTCTTGAGGTAGGCTATGCTGACATTCCCCTCTTCGGGGACTCCGTCGGGGATATTGTCATATTCCGGAGATGTTGCCGACATGCACGATGCAAATGCCAGACTAATTATTGCCGTCTTGTATGCTGCAATCCTCATCACTCCTCATCTTCAAAATATAGTGTTCTCCGGACTGGCCTGCGATACTGCCATATTGGAGTATGCCGGTAATATCGACATTTGCAGATGGCAAACGGTTGTCGGCGTAATCGGCATATTCACTCGTGTAGGTGTAGACCTGATTGCCGTTGTTGTCGGTAAAGCAGCGGTATCCGGACCATGTGTCGGGACCTGCCTCCGAATCTTCCCGTGCAACCGGTTTCAGATCGCATATCTTGACGAGGCAACCGCACTTGTCTGCAGTCAGTTCGTTGAACTCCAATACGGGAACCTCTACGTCGACGTACTCTCCGCTGCGTATTATATGCCTGTCGATCAGGACATCGGAATAGAAGTAGTCGGTTTCGTAGTATTCGAAAGAGTCGGGCATTGTACCTATCTGCATTACGCGGCGGTTTTCGCCTATGGCGCAACCCTTCAGCTTTACGAAGACGACATGCCCGATCGGATATTCGTTGTGCAGGTCGGTCGTTCCTGCCATTATCTCCGCGGCGCCCGTGCCGTCGCTTATGGTAAAGGTGCGGTAGAAATTGCCGGCCTCGTCGCTCGAGGTTATATAGCCTTTTGCCGTTATGTCTTCCTTTATCTCGAACGTCGCTCCACGATACATGCCGTGCAGGTCATGCAGGGAGATGTCCGCCGTCATGGCAGGGTATTCCGTCTCGGGCGTTCGGGCCGAATCGTAACAACCCGATAACGACAGGGCGACAAACAGCAGGTATGTCGCCCTCCTTATCATAGATGCAGCTCTTCGACGCTCGAATCCTTGAGCCCGAGGAAATAGAGTATGCCGTCGAGCCCGATTGTCGATATCGACTGGCCGGCCGTAGCCTTGACCTTCGGTTTGGCGTGGAATGCGATGCCGAGACCGGCAAGGTTGAGCATGGGAAGGTCATTGGCCCCGTCGCCGACGGCAACGGACTGGGCTATGTTGATATTCTCGAACTGGCACAGCAACCGCAACAGTTCGGCCTTGCGGCGTCCGTCGACGATTTCACCGACATAACGGCCGGTGAGTTTGCCGTCCTCGATTTCGAGTTCGTTGGCATATACGTAGTCGAATCCGTACTTCTGCTTGAGGTAGTTGCCGAAATATGTGAAACCTCCCGAGAGTATCGCCGTCTTGTAACCGACACGTTTCAGTATGGTCATCATTCGCTCCACGCCCTCGGTTATGGGCAGGTTGTGGGCTATATCCTCCATGACCGATACGTCAAGACCCTTGAGCAGTGCAACGCGTTCGGTGAAACTTTCACAGAAGTCGATTTCGCCGCGCATGGCGCGTTCGGTTATGGCCTTGACCTTGTCGCCGACACCGGCACGTTCGGCCAGTTCGTCGATAACCTCCGTCTCGATGAGCGTCGAGTCCATGTCGAAGCATATGAGTCGGCGGGAACGGCGGTATATGTCGTCCTTCTGCAACGACACGTCAAGTCCGAGTGACGATAGATTCATGAACTTCTCCTGAAGCAGGCTCCTGTCGTCGAGCGTTCCTCGAACGGACAGTTCGATGCATGATTTCGGGGCACGCTCGTCCTCGAGCAGCGGCACGCGGCCTGTGAGCCTTACGATCGAGTCGATGTTAAGCCCTTGCTCGTAAACAGCCTGCGTGGCAATCGCTATGTGCTGAGCCGTTACCTTACGGCCCAAAAGGGTGACGATGTAACGGTTTTTGCCCTGACGCTTGACCCATTCGTTGTACTGCTCCACAGAGATAGGGGTGAACCTTATCATCACGCCGAGTTCAGAAGCCTTGAAAAGCAGTTCCTTCATTATGAATCCGGACTTGTCGGCTGTCGTCTTGATCAACATGCCGAGTGTCAGCGAACTGTGAATGTTCGCCTGGCCGATGTCCAGAATGAAGGCGTCGTAACGTGCCAGGATCGCCGTGAGCGATGATGTCATACCGGGTTTGTCCTCTCCGGAGATGTTTATTTGTATGATTTCGACATTCTCTTCCATATGGTGCGGGTTTATTTTGACAAATATACTAAAAGGAGTGCGCAGTGACAAACGTAAAACAGAGTTTTCATCGTCCGTACACGCCGGATCAGCTCCTCCTGTGTTGTTAACGGGAATGAAATATCCATGCTCCGTGTGAGTGAAGCATGGATATTTTCATGTGTCTGGAGGTTACATTCTGTCGGGAACCTCTATGCCGAGCAGTTTCATGGCTGACTTGATTACCTTGGCTATGTTCTCGGCAAGGCGTATGCGCATCGCGCATATCGCGGAGTTCTCCTCGCGCAGAATGGAGTAGTCGTGGTAATATCCGTTGAACTGTTTTGCAAGTTCATACGTGTAGTTGGCGATGATGGACGGCGCAAACGATGCCCCGGCCGCAGCTACTATGTTGGGGTAGTCGCAGAGGCTCTTTACGAGCTCTATCTCTACCGGGAGCATGGCCGAGCACGGAATGGTCGTGTCGATGCCGGCTTCGCGGGCCTTGCGCAGTATAGAGCAGATACGTGCATGGGTATATTGTATGAACGGACCCGTGTTGCCGTTGAAATCGATCGACTCGCGGGGGTCGAACAACATGGTCTTCTTCGGGTCTACCTTCAAGATGAAATATTTCAGAGCACCGAGTCCCACCATCGTGGAGATGGCGTTCGACTCCTCTTCGCTGCAGCCCTCGAGTTTGCCAAGTTCGGCCGACATCTCGCGTGCCGTGGCCACCATGTCGGCGATAAGGTCGTCGGCATCAACAACGGTTCCTTCGCGTGACTTCATCTTGCCCTCCGGCAACTCGACCATGCCGTATGAGAGGTGGTAGATGTTGTCGCTCCAGTCATAGCCGAGCTTCTTGAGTATCAGCTTGAGAACCTGGAAGTGGTAGTTCTGTTCGTTGCCTACGACGTAGATCATGTCGTCGAGTTTGTTGTCCTCGAAACGGCGGAATGCCGTACCCAGGTCCTGAGTTATGTACACCGAGGTGCCGTCACCCCGCAGGAGCAGTTTCTGGTCGAGCCCGTCGGCCGTTAGGTCAATCCATACCGAGTTGTCTTCCTTGCGGAAGAATATGCCTTTGCGCAAACCCTCCTCGACGATGCTCTTGCCGAGAAGATATGTCTGCGACTCGTAATATACCTTGTCGAAATCTACGCCCAGCGCCTTGTATGTTACGTCGAAACCGTCGTAAACCCATCCGTTCATCGTTTGCCAGAGTTCGTATACCTCGGGATCCTTGGCTTCCCACTTGCGCAGCATCTCCTGAGCCTCGAGCATTATCGGGGCCTTCTTTTTGGCCTCCTCCTCGCTGAGACCCTCTCCGACGAGCTCCTTGATCTGTGCCTTGTAGTGCTTGTCGAATTCGACGTAGTATTTGCCGACGAGATGGTCGCCTTTCATGCCTGTCGATTCGGGCGTCTCACCGTTGCCGTAGAGTTTCCATGCGAGCATGGACTTGCAGATGTGGATTCCTCGGTCGTTTACAAGGTTGACCTTTATGACGTTATGTCCGTTGGCCTCAAGTATCCGTGCAACCGAATATCCGAGCAGGTTGTTGCGTATGTGTCCGAGGTGCAGCGGCTTGTTGGTATTGGGCGACGAGTATTCTATCATGATGTTGCGTCCCGTAGGCTGAGCCTTGCCGAAATCATTGTCACGGCATATTTCGCCGAAACGTTCGACCCAGAACGATGCGTCAAGCGTGAGGTTCAGAAATCCCTTGATTACGTTATATGCACTGATCTCCTTGACGTTGGCGACCATGTATTCGCCTATTTCGGTTGCGGTGGCTTCGGGCGACTTGCGGCTTCGTCGCAGAAGAGGGAAAACCACCAGCGTGTAGTCGCCTTCGAACTCCTTGCGTGTCTTCTGAATCTGAAGCTGCTCGCCTTCGAGCGTTCCGTAAAGTGCCTCTACCGAGGACTTCACAACATCTCCGAGAAAATTTTCGATATTCATTTGCGTGTAAAATTTGGGCATAAAGATACTACAACCCGAGCGCAAATCCAAATCATTTGCAATCGAGTTTCGTTTTGTGTCATGGCCGAATGTATTTGTGTCGCATCAGGGGAAATGCATGCTGATATTATGAAGAATACGGAATCTTATGTATATTTGTGTCATGGAAATACTCATAATAGTCATTCTCATATTGCTGAACGGGATTTTCGCCATGTCTGAAGTGGCCCTGATATCGGCCCGCAAATCAAGCCTCGGCAGTGATGCAAAACATGGCAGCAAGGCTGCGGAGCGTGCATTGAAACTTGCGGAAGATCCCGACAAGTTCCTCTCTACCGTACAGATAGGTATCACCCTCATAGGTATTCTTACCGGTATATATTCCGGTGCCACGCTGGCCGACGGATTCGGCGAGATACTTGAAAAATGGGGTGTCCCTCATGTCATTGCCCGTACTGCCGCACAGTTTATCATCGTGGTGGTTGTCACTTATGCAACGATTATATTTGGCGAACTGGTGCCGAAACGCATAGGCATGGCTGCCGCTGAGAAGACTGCAAAGATCATAGCCGGCCCCATGAAAGCCTTGTCGGTCGTAGCCTCACCGTTTGTGTGGGTGCTTGCCAAAAGTACCGAGATCGTGTGCCGTATGTTGAATATCAAGGATGCGGAGACCAAAGTTACGGAAGAGGAGATAAAGTCTATAATACAGGAGGGTGCTGAGGACGGTACCGTTCAGGAGGTTGAGCAGAATATCGTCGAGCGAGTCTTCTCTCTCGGTGACCGCACTGTGGAGTCGATCATGACACACCGCAATGACCTTGACTGGATAGACCTGTCGTTGTCGAATGCCGAGATCGAACAGTTCGTGAAAACTCACCCGCATAATGTCTATCCGGTTGCCGAAGGCAATATCGACAATGCCGTTGGAGTCATACGTCTGAAGAACCTTTTCTGCAATATATCGGATCCCGATTTCGATATCCGCAGCAAGATAGAGCCCTGCAACTATTTCCATGAGCGCATGGAGGTCTACACGGCCCTGAATCAGCTGCGTGACAGTCAGTTGTCGTACGGTCTCGTGTGTGATGAATTCGGGTCCATGCAGGGTATAGTGACGCTTAAGGATATTCTTGAAGCCCTTGTGGGAACCATTCCCGACGAACATTCCGAACCGGATATCGTACGTCGTGATGACGGCAGCGTATTGGTGGACGGCCAGTGCCCGTTTTATGATTTTCTCGCGTATTTCGATATGGAGGATCTTTTTACCCCGCAGGAGTATGACTTTACGACAGTAAGCGGACTTATACTCAAGGAACTCGGCCATATACCGCAGACGGGCGAGAGGGTTGAATGGAAAAACTTCTCGTTCGAGGTAATGGATATGGACGGCGCCCGCATAGACAAGATCCTTATACACGTACACGATACACAGGCATGAAGATAGGAGGTATAGATCTTGGGGAGAAGCCGTTGTTCCTGGCTCCGATGGAGGACGTGACCGACCCCTCTTTCAGATACATGTGCAAAAAATTCGGTGCGGACATGGTATACACCGAGTTTATCTCTTCTGACGGTCTCATACGTGATGCGGCGAAGTCGGTCGCCAAACTTAATATTTCCGATTTCGAACGGCCGGTCGGTATTCAGATATATGGCCATCTGATCGAGCCGATGGTCGAGGCGGCGCGGATAGCCGAGGCCGCGCACCCCGATTTGATAGATATAAATTTCGGCTGTCCCATGAAGAAGATTGCCGGCAGGGGAGCCGGTTCGGGAATGATGCGTGATGTGCCGCTCATGGTCGAGATGACACGCCGCATAGTCGAAGCCGTGAAACTGCCAGTGACGGTCAAGACGCGCCTTGGCTGGGACGACGAGAACAAGAACATAGAGGATATAGCCTTGAGATTGCAGGACGCAGGTATTGCTGCGTTGACCATACATGGCCGTACGCGTGCGCAACTCTATCGCGGTGAAGCCGACTGGACACTGATCGGCAAGGTCAGGAACAATCCGAACATACATATACCCATCATCGGAAACGGCGATGTCGACTCCGGCCCCAAAGCATGCGAGATGTTCGACCGTTACGGTGTGGACGGCATCATGATAGGCCGTGCTACATACGGGCGTCCTTGGATATTCCGTGAGGTAAAACATTTCCTTGCTACGGGCGAAGTCATGCCGCAGCCTTCGATTCCCGAACGCGTGGCCATTGCCAAGGAACACCTTGCAAAATCCATAGAGGTGAAAGGCGAATATGTAGGAGTAATTGAGATGCGCAGACATTTGTCCAATTATTTCAAGGGATTGCCTAATTTCAAACAGACAAGGTTGAAGCTGGTTACCTCGACCGATCCGGCCGAACTGTATGCTACGATAGATTCGATTGCCGAGGTGTGGGGGGACTTTGATGTGTCGTCGACTGTCCCGGCTCCGCTGTCGCATGATATATAATGTGTTGAATGCATGATTGCGTTTCGGGCGATGCCACTGCGGCATCGCCCGAATTGTTGTTTTGATACGCGGCTGCCGGGTTCTGGCGTGATTGTTGAGAAGCCATAGTGTGAAAGTATAACCAAATAACATATTTGCGTGAAAACACTGATTTCTACTCTGGCTTTATCTCTTTTGCTTTGTGCCCTGCCTTCGGTGCATGCACAGACGAAGAGTTCCGTTCAGGCTCCTGCTGCCGATACGGTTATGCTGTCACAGAGCCGTGACGGCGATTATGTTGTTAGCAGGTATCTCGTCAAGCACAACAGCGGCATGTCGGCGGATTTCATGGTCTATTATCCGATGAATGTCTCCAAAATGACGCCTGCGTTCAGCGGAAATGCTGCACAGTTGTCGTCCCTCAAGACGTTCATGGGTACCCTTGCCGCCGATTCGATGATGCATGTCAAGTCGGTGACCGTAACGGGATATTCATCTCCCGACGGCGTCGAGGCGGCCAACCAGACTCTGGCAAGCGCCAGGGCCGCCGACCTCAAATCGTATCTCGACATGACATACTCATTGTCCAAGAAGTATCCGGTGACGGTGAATGTCGAGGTCAACGATTGGGACGCATGTATTCCGGCATTGAATGCTTCTTCGCTGCCTGACAGGCAGAAAGCTGTTGCCGTAATAAACAGCAACCTTTCGATGTCGGCCAAGGAGGTGAAACTCAAGGCTATGAACGATGTCTGGAACTATCTGACGACCAAAGTGCTGCCGACGTTGCGCCGGGCCGATGTCGTATTCGACTATGGGCGTGACCAGATCATCGAAAAGAAGGTTATGGTAGCAAAACCGGCCCCGAAACAGGCGGCGCAGCCCAAGCCGGCCAACAACTGCCCGTGCGGTTGCGAGGTGATGACCGAATCGGTATTGATTATCGACGACGGCTCCAACGGTATGATCATCGACATGAATGCTGTCGGTGTGGATTATTGATCGGCCGTGTGGCAAATCTCGGATAAAGGATTTCAGCGATGAAATCCTTTTTTTGTTTGTTTGAAAATATAAAAAGGTTTACTACCTTTGTCATCAGCAAAAAACTCAAATACAAAATATCATGGCAAACTTAAGAACCATCAAAAAGGAGATAGACTACCGTCTTGAGGAGCTTGTTTTCGATTGCGATATGGCGATCTATTTTCACCCCTCGAAGGAAAAAGAGATATTCGACCTTATGGAGAAGGGTGTCGAGTTGCGCAACCAGCTTTTTGTCAAGGCCAACAACCCTGCCGAGCCGAAGAATGCCAAACTCGTACGCAAACATTATGTTGCGTTGAATGCCGAGATCGTTGAGTCGTTCGACAAACTGTTCAAGGAGTTGAGCTCGCTCAACAACAAATAGTCCGTGCAATCGGCATGAATTGACAACGGCAGGGTAGTGATACTCTGCCGTTGTTCCATATATTCTAATGGCGATGTTCTCCGAGGACCGTATGCGGTACGGTGCCGTGTGTTACTATCTGTATCGGGCACTGGTAGTTCTCCAGTTGTTCGGGCGTTATTATATTGGAGTCATGGCGGTGAACGGTGCGGTTTACGCATACGATGCTCTTTACTACACTTGTGATGGTTCCGATATCGTGTGAAACCATGATTATCGCCATGCGTTTGTTTAGCTCCTTCAACATCGAGTACAATTCATTCTCGAAACGGTTGTCAACGAAATTGGCGGGCTCGTCGAGTATCAGAAGCCTGGGCTCCATGATAATGGCCCGGCATAGCAGCGTACGTTGAAGTTCTCCTCCGGATATTTCGCCTATCTGTTTGTCAGACAGTGATTCTATACCTGCTACCTCGAGCAGCTGATAGGCCCGTTGGCGGTCTTGTGCCTTATATCTCGACAGAAACCCCTTTTCGGATTGCAGACCCGACATCACTACCTCAATAACAGATATAGGGAATGTCTTGTCGAACCTTGTCTGTTGCGGCATGTATCCTATGAGGCGTCGTTTGCCGTCATACAGTTCTTTTGCAAATTCTATCTTGCCTGAATAGGGTAGCGCCCCGACAATTGTTTTGACGAGTGTGGTTTTACCGCCTCCGTTGGGGCCTATAATACCAAGGAAATCATCGTCGTATATTTCGAGGTTTGCATCTTTCAGGGCGACATATCCGTCGTAGTCGACGGAGATATTTTGTAGAGAAACGAGTTTCATGGTTATGTGAGTTTACTCGGTGATAAGTTTTGCTATATTGCCGATGTTCTCTATTACATTTTCCGAAAGCGGGTCGATCTCGACAGCCTCGGCTCCCATGTCTTTGGCTATTATCTCCACCGATGAGCGGGGGAACTGTACCTGATAGAAAATGCGTTTTACCCCGTCCCTGCGTGCCTGCTCGATGATGTCGGCGAGACGTTTGGCACTCGGCTCCTTGCCTTCGTGCTCGATAGAGACTTGCTCAATGCCGTAATCACGTGCAAAGTAGGTCATGGCAGGGTGGTATACAATGAAATAGCGGTTGTGTGTATTCTCGCACAGCCTGCTCACTGCAGTATCGAGACTGTCGATACGGGCATTGAGCCTTTCGTAATTTGTACGGTATTTCAAAGAGTCTGGATATGCGTCGTTTATGGCCGTAAATGCATTGTGAGCCATTGTTTTAAGACATTTGGGGGAACTCCAGACATGGGGGTCGATGCCCGAGTGACATTCATGGCCATGATGATTGTGTGAGCAAGAACCTTCAATCAGATCTATGCCATGACTCAGGTCTACGAGTTTGTTTTGTCCATTGATTTTGGATATAAGGTTCCTCTCGAAGTCTATCAGGCCGACACTGAAAACAAGTTTTGATTCATTGAGAGCGATGAACTGTTTGGGAGTCGGTTCGAATGTCTCGGGAGAGGCTCCGGCCGGCACGAGTACCTCAATGTCGAAATCGTCGCCGACGATGGATTCGACAATCTGCTTCAGCGGCTGTATTGTTGTGTAGATAGTCTGCTTGCCGGCCTGGTTACTTTTATTGTTCTGGCTGCAGCCACAGCATGTAAAAACGATCAGTAGTGATAAGGTGAGTCTCAGTTTCATATTCTCGATAATCATATATGTGGAAGAGGCGTTGACCTAAATTTATATATCCTGTATATTATTTAACATAATGTACGTATTATTTCACATGCGTACGGTTTAAAATAATATACAAATATACGCAAAGGTTCGGCTGTGTCAAACTGATATCGGCAAGTTTTCATCAACGTTGTCGATATTCATATCTGGTCGTCACTTGCATTAGTTTTTATTATGACTCGGCAAGTGTCCCGATTAGGCTGTTGAAGATGTAATACCTTATTATATATTAATAGAAATTATCTCCTTTGAGAGAAACTTTCGAAGGTTTTGTCTGAATAAAAAACGACTATTCGCTCAATTTGCATACCGTCGCGAGAATGCGATGAAATAAATTCTCCGACAGATTGGTCGGAAATATTCGAAGCTCGGGCAGATTCATGCAGCTGACCAATGTTACCTCGGTTCTCGGATATTTTATCAATAGAGTTTGTGTCTGCGGAAACTGGGAATAAGGTTTCTTGCTGTTCATGCAGTGACTCGGCTGTGCCTGTTGGCCGATACATTTGGTTCGAGTCAAGCAACAGCCAGTCTGGATTCAGACGTGGAAATTTGTGAAAGAGTTTTTGCAACAAATCAAAACTGGGCTTATTCCTTCCGGACAATAAATGAGAAATTGCAGCCGGTTGTATTCCCAACATCTCGGCAAGTCTGCTTGCATTCAGACCTTCCTGGATCATAAATTGTTGAAATTTCTCTTTCATACAACAAGTTTTTACAAATATAAAAACTTTTCATTTGTAAACCAAATTATTTTTACATATCTTAATTATTAATAAGTTGCCAACATGTTTACATCTGTTACGTGATGATTATTGTTAAAATAAGGTATCTGCATTTGTTTAGATATTACTTTATATTATACATTATAAAATATTGGTATATAGTATTATAATGTTTGCTATATCGTGTATCGACCCGCTATTTCACTATTACCAATTATGTCTTGATTTCCTGTATGTATAGCTTTATATAATAATGTATAAATGATTGGTTATCATATATATTGTGTTACCGAATTAAATGATTTAACCGGCGTGTTTTCCGGTTTGGGGCGCGATCGGTGTGACTTTTACAATTGTAGCAGGAATCTACTTGTTAACATATTTATTGCACTTGTTTATATTTACATAAGTTAATACGGCCGACCATTAGTGTTTATTTATGTATTTACAATTGTAAAATTAAAGGTGGAATTTAGTGCTGTTTATGTAAAAATAAAGTTTTGAAACCTTCTATTGATATTCCATATCATTATCTATCGGATTCTCGCTATATTATGTTAAAAAATAATAAAGAGGATAGCTGATAATTATGCTACCCTCTTTATTTACAACTTATTATAGACTTGTTGACTGTGTTTACAACTTCAAGGAGTTTGCTATTTCCGTGAACTCTTCCGGAGTAAGTTTTAGCTTTTCTTTGTGGAAGTCAACGTCGCTTTCGCTGTTTATCGGGATCAAGTGGATGTGTGCGTGTGCCACTTCGAGACCGAGAACTACTACTGCTACTTTTCTGCAGTTTGTTGCTTCCTTGATCTTGGCTGCTACCTTTTTTGCGAAAACCATCATGCCGGACAAAGTCTCGTCGTCAAGATCAAATATGTAGTCGGCCTCTTTTTTGGGGATTACGAGCGTATGGCCTTTGGCAAGCGGGTTAATGTCGAGAAATGCAAAGTAATTCGCGTCTTCAGCTACCTTGTAGCATGGAATCTCTCCATTGATAATACGTGTGAATATTGATGCCATATTTCAAGTATTTTATTGTTTGTTATTCGTCGAATTTTGTCTTCATGATTTCGGAGTATATCACCGCATCGCGCAAATTGAATTTTTGCTCGGGTTTATTGTCTTCGTCATGTTGTTGCGCAGACGGCTGTGCATCCTGTTTCCGTGAAGCTGGGTCGGGGGTATCGATGACAGGTGTTTTTTTATTGATTTCAACCTGATTTGCAGTCTTTCTCCGGGATCTTCTCCAATTGTCTATTTGCCTTGATACGGTTTGAGCATGCTGTGGCGTCTGGCCTTGAGGGTTCGGGACATCGGTGGTGCTCGCTACCCTTTTACGGCGCGACTGTATGCTGCCAAAGACGATGGCCAGCACGATTATTATTATGCTTATGATCGACCCCATATCAGTTCAGAATTCTTCTAACCGAATCTATTCCCTTGACCTTGCGAATCTTGTCGAGTATCGCATTGAGGCTTTCGGCATCCTTGACATAGAGGCTCAGAGTCCCCTCGAAGATGCCATCGTGGCTTTGCATCGATACGGCTCTCATGTTTATGCTGAAATCCCCGGATATGACCTTTGTGAGATCCAAAAGTATGCCCATGCGGTCGATTCCGCGTATCTCGATGTTGGATAGATAGGACATCGATTTGTGTTGTGACCACTTGATCTCGCCTTTGATTATGTTCTTGCCGAACTGTGAGGCGAGGCGGTTAAGCTCGTCGCATGTGGCCTTGTGTACGATGATCTGATTGGTCATGGGATCACGGAATCCGACAACCTGGTCGCCTGGTATCGGGTTGCAGCATTCTGCTCGTACGAACTGCTCCGGAGCAGTTTTGTCTGCCGGCTTGTTATTGTTGTCCTGCGCAATATCGTCGTCGTCCTTGTCTTCGTTGTTTATGAAGAGCGTCCAGAACTTCAGTATTTTGCTCTTGGAATTCGATTTAAGTACCTTTTCCAGGTCATCGAGATTGATTATGCCGGCGCCGAGCTTGCTGTAAAATTCGTCCTTGTTGGAGCATTCGTAAGCAGGTATCACCTTGCGCAATACCCTTCCGCTCTGCTTGACATTGAACTTGCTCAGCTGTTCCTCGAATATTTTGATGCCGCGCTCGATGTTGTTCTGTTGTTCGCGCTTGAGAAAACTCGTGATCGACTGTTTGGCCTTGGTCGTGGTTACGATGTTGAGCCACTCGGGTTTCGGCTTGGCGTTGTCAGCGGTTATTATCTCGATCTGGTCGCCGTTGTTGATCTGTGTGGTGATAGGCTCGATCTTGTGGTTGATCTTGGCGCCGATAGCCTTGTTGCCTATCTTGGTGTGAATGTCGTATGCAAAGTCGAGAGCCGTGGCGCCGAACGGTAATGTGCGCTGCTCTCCCTTTGGCGTAAATACCGTGATTTCAGATGTATATAGCGATAACTTAAAGTTATCGAGGAACTCAACGGCGTTCTCGTTCGGCCCGTTCAACGCATCTCGCACCTTCTTGAGCCATTTGTCGAATTCGTCTTCGTCCTGCGAAATTGTCGCTTTTTTGTATTTCCAATGCGCTGCAAAGCCCTTTTCAGCTATCTCGTCCATGCGCTCCGAGCGGATCTGGACTTCGACCCATATGCCGTCCGGACCCATTACGGTGACGTGCAACGCCTCATAGCCGTTGGCCTTGGGCATGCTTATCCAGTCGCGCAGACGTCCGGGTTTCGGGGCGTAGATGTCCGTAATGGAGGAGTAGATCTGCCAGCACTGTGTCTTCTCAGACGGGAACTCGGCAGCATGGAATATTATGCGTATGGCAAACAAGTCATAGACCTCCTCGAACGGTATCTGCTTGCGTTGCATCTTTGACCATATCGAATAGATACTCTTTACCCTGCCGGAGATCTCGTACTTGATATTGTTGCGGTTCAGCGCCTCGATAATCGGGGCGTTGAATCTTTCGATATATTGCTGGCGCTCGGGCTCCGTCTCCTCCACCTTGCGGGAAATCTCCTCATAGTCCTTTGGGAAACGGTATTTGAGACACAGATCCTCGAGTTCGGTCTTGATGGCATACAGTCCGAGACGGTGTGCAAGAGGTGCAAACAGATGGAATGTCTCTCCAGTTATCTTTATCTGCTTGTCTACGGGCATATACCCCAGTGTCCGCATGTTGTGCAGGCGGTCTGCTATCTTGATGAGAATCACCCGGACATCGTCCGACAGTGTCAGCAGTACCTTGCGGAAGTATTCGGCCTGTTCCGAGGTGTCGGCGTTGAATACTCCCGACATCTTCGTCAGGCCGTCGACCATCGATGCGATCTTCGGACCGAATATGCGTTCCATGTCCTCGACCGTGTATTCGGTGTCCTCCACTACGTCATGAAGCAGTGAAGCGACAACCGACTTTACGCCGAGCCCGATCTCCTCTATGACGATTTTGGCTACAGCAATCGGATGCAGGAGGTACGGTTCGCCCGAACGGCGCCGCACCCCCTGATGTGCCTCTTTAGCGAGGAAAAATGCCCGTTTTATCAGGTTCCAATCTTCGTCATTCTTGCATATTTTGGTGCAAGAATAGAGGAGATCGTTCCATTTTTCGGTTATAAGTTTCTCGTCCTCTTCGCTGTAGCCCATATTATCTGAATTATAGCTTTACTTCATTACGACTTTCGTGTCTTAACGATCTCGCGCACTTTAGCTTCGATCTCCTCGCGAAGTTGTGCGTCGTTGGTCAGCGCCTCCTTGACGGCGTCGCGTCCCTGCCCGATCTTGCGGTCGCCGTATGAGAACCACGATCCCGCCTTCTTGATGATACCGGAATCCACGCCGATATCGATGATTTCGCCCAGACGCGATATTCCCTCGCCGAACATGATATCGAACTCTGCCTTCTTGAACGGGGGCGCAACCTTGTTCTTTACGACTTTGACCCTCGTACGGGTTCCGAGCTGCTCTTCGCCGTCCTTGATGACCGATACGCGGCGGATATCCATACGTACGCTGGCATAGAACTTCAGGGCGTTACCGCCGGTCGTGGTTTCGGGATTGCCGTATACTACCCCGATCTTGTCGCGCAACTGGTTGATGAAAATGCAGACCGTCTTGGTCTTGGCAATGCTCGATGTGAGCTTGCGCAGCGCCTGCGACATAAGACGGGCCTGAAGTCCCATCTTCGAATCGCCCATGTCGCCTTCGATTTCAGCTTTCGGGGTAAGTGCGGCCACCGAGTCGATGACGATTATGTCGATGGCGCTCGAGCGGATAAGTGAATCCGCAATCTCAAGGGCCTGTTCTCCGTTGTCGGGCTGCGAGATGAGCAGGTTGTCTACATCGACACCGAGTTTCTGTGCGTAGAAGCTGTCGAATGCGTGCTCGGCATCTATGAATGCAGCTATACCGCCCATCTTTTGGGCTTCGGCTATGGCGTGTATCGCCAATGTCGTTTTACCCGACGACTCGGGGCCGTATATCTCGATGACGCGGCCCTTGGGGTATCCTCCGACGCCCAGAGCAGCATCGAGTGTTATCGAGCCTGTGGGGATAACCGGAACATCGGCTACGCTGTCGCTGCTCATGCGCATGATCGAGCCCTTGCCGAAATCCTTTTCTATCTTTTCCATTACCGCGTTGAGCACCTTGAGCTTGTCCGCGTTTACCTGAACTTTTTCTGCCATATTTTGGTTTGCTGTTATTTATACGAATCGATTATCTGGTTGTAGTGATCTCCGGTTTTGACCTTGTCGAAGATCTTCTCTATGCGCCCTTCGGCGTCGATCACGAATGTAGTGCGCAGTACGCCCATGTATTTGCGGCCGTACATCGATTTCTCGGCCCACACTCCGTATGCCTCGCACACGCTGTGGTCGGTATCGGCCAGGAGCGTGAAGTTGAGTTCGTGTTTTGCGCAGAAATTCTGATGCGATTTTTCGCTGTCGGGGCTGACGCCTACTATCTGGAATCCCATTTTTGCAAGTTCGGCCTTGCCGTCCCGGAGGTTCTTTGCCTCGAGCGTGCAACCCGACGTGTTGTCCTTGGGGTAAAAATAGAGTATCGTGCGTTTGCCTTTCAGATCGTCAAGCGAGAACGGTGTCCCGTCCTGCGTCGTAGATTTGAAATAAGGGGCCATGTCGCCCGGTGCAAGTTTAGCCATATCGGTTCCAATAAGTAAATTAATACTCAAAGTTACTGAAAATTTATCTAAATTCATAGCGCCGGGCCGCGTTTTTTTTTAAGCGTGACAAAGCCCGTTCAATCCCACATCATTACCACCTCGACCTGTCGGTTGAACTCCTCCTGAGTCTCGTTCAGTCGCTTGCGGCATGCCGGGCAGCGTATTGCCGTCTCCGTCTCGATGTGGTCGCCGCAACCTACGCACCGTATCGTAGTGCCGTAATCGTTGCCGTAATAGTGATCGAACTGCGTTCCGCAGTGTCTGCATCTGATTTTGTAAGCCGTTCCCATAACTGTTCGTAGTTTTATTGTGTTATTGTATTGTTTGCAGGTGTTTGCCTTGCTTTCACAATACAAAGGAACGGCGCGTTTGTGTCAATTTGTGACACTAATTGAGAAAAGTGTAATTTTATTTGAACCGGGACAGGTATTCGGACATGTATCTCTGCAACTCGGGCGAGTCGACTATGCGTATGTCGTCGAGCAGGCCGGCTACGAACCGTCCGACACCATGCATCGAGGCCACTTCGGTATCGAGCAGCCACTTGTTTCCGCCCAATGGCGTTATGTCGCGTTCGGCAAGCGGGTACTCCTCCGTGAGTAGGTTGTATGACATGAGGCCGAGCTCGAGCCTTACGCGCGTCATGGTCGTCCCGTTCATTCTGAATATGTCGATGAACCCGACCCGGTGCTTCTTTTCGTGCTGCCATTCGTCTTCGAGCACTTCAACCGCCCCGATACGCGATGTCTTGAAGAGCTTGCACATGCCGTCCGACGGGTCGAAGCACCATACCTGTACATAATTGGTGGTAAATGCGAACGGTTCTACCCTTCGGTCGCGGACCTCTCCGCCGTGCCCCGACTGGTATTTGCGCAGAATGACCTGGCGGTGCTCCTCTATTGCGTCGAGCAAAGCATGCACGTTGGAGGCGTTCTTGCCCTTGACTACGGTGTCGGCAAGCAGCTTGTTGTCATAGACCGAATAGAGTTTGCGTTTGAGGTTTTGCTTGAGCAGGTTCGTGTCGTCAATGCTTTCAATCGCACTTTTGAGTATGGCGGCCTCCTCTTCGGTGAAATGCACGAGTTGCGATATGTCCTTGAAATGGGGCGACTCCTTGTCAAGCCTTATGAACTCGCCGCTCTTCTTGATCAGGAAACCGGCGTCGCGGAACGTGTCGATGTAGCGGTAGACCGTTCTCCGTGACATGCCGAGGCGTTCGGCTATGTCGTCCACCGTATATGATACATTGGCCGTGAGCATCTTCATCAGCCGCAACATTCTTTCGATCTTGGGTTGGTCCATATGCTGTCTATTATGTTGTGAAGATACCTATTTTTTATGAATATGAAAAATGCGGGATCGAAGTTGCTTCCCGATCCCGCATTGCAGTGTCATGTGCGATTACTGAAGAAAGTGCCGGCTTTTATCGCTCCTCTCGATCGGAGACGGTATTCGTCTCTGTTCTTCAGGTTTGAGCATGTGTCGTACGTTGTGCTTTGTGGACTGTGGAACTAATCTTCTCAGCGACATGGGTATGGTTGCTATGGCGTCCTGCGATATGGCTATGTCATAGCGTGATGGTATGCCAGCCATACCGTTGCTGTCGGTTGCTACCGTGGCGAAGTGCAACGTTGTGTCCCACTCCGCATATAAACCGAGTTCGGATTGGCTTTCGTAGCCGTTTGCCATCAGAGCCTGTGTCAGCGTAGCATCGTCTACCCCGTCAAGAGATTTGAACGGGGCAGCATACCACTTCTTGGCCGTGGCATTGGGAGTCATTGATATGAAGATGACGCCGTAGCCGCTGTATCCATAGTAGCTGCCGTCCTCTATCGTGTAGTTGATGGCTACTGCTGCGTCGCTGCCTGTTTTGAGTTCTTCCGTCGTGAACTCCTGGCTGAATACACGCGTTGTTACGCCGTTGTTGTATCCGAAACAGTATGCTACGTAGCGCGTATTGGCTACAAGCATGTTTGAACAGTCGACAGTGTGTTGCCCTGAGGTAAGATAGGCATTGATCGATGAACCGATTTTATCGAGAATGTTGTTCACGATCTCGTCGTCCGAGGTGAATTTCGAGAACGTTTCGTAATCCATGACGTCGGTGAAGTATGTCTCCTCGTCGGTAGATGGCAGGAATACGACTTTCGCCCCATTGACGGTCACCGAGTTGACGAATATCGAAAATGTCATCTGAGACTGCTGTGGCGAAGCCGTGCGTTGGCGTTCTATGGCGACATCGGTTGTGCGTTCGCCATTCTCGTTAATGCCGAAAACGATGGCAGCATATTCGGTGTTGCCTATGAGCGGATCGTAGAACAGGTCGTCTGTCGAGTTCAGGCTCTGTTCGCCGGTGAATACGAACTCGGTGTTGGCCCAGTCGGTGCCGATATTGTTCTCGGAATCGATAAACTGTTGAGCCAGTTCGTCGGGCGAATAGCTGTTGAGATTCGAAGCCTGGCACATGCCGACGTAGTAGCGCGTCGATGGATTCGACGGCTTGATGTCGATATTCATAGACGTGGAGGTCACCTCGGAGAAAGTGACGTCAAAAGTGCAGTCTTCTGTGGCCTCGAATGGCGAGGTTTCGAATTCCTGCTTGGCGAGCGGTGATGTCGGGTTGCCATTGCTGTCGAGCCCGAATGCAAAAAACACGTATTCGGTCGAAGGTACAAGGCTGTTGTATGTCGTCTCCTTTGCGCCTATATCAGTGAAACTGTCGTAGGTGTAGTCATAGCCCTGCATGGCGAATATCCATATGGCCTGCTCGATGTATTCGATATTTTGTGTTATGGTGTTGGCGTCGCCACCCCACGCTTCGTAGTCGCTCTTCTTAACCACGTCGTAAAAATACCTATAGGTATCGTAATTGGGCGTTATGGTCAGATGTGCACTGCTTGACGTGACGTTGTCTACGGCCAGCGTTAACTTGAAGTCTTCGGCAATGGATTTTGTTTCGACCTTCAGTTTGTAAAGGTCACTGGTGGCTGTGCCGTCGGTATTTAACCCGTATGCATATGCGTAATATGACGTGCCGGAGTTTAGCTGCGAAAATTTACCAGTATGTTCGCCCGAGCGTAATTGTCGGCCGATCAATTCGTCTACGCTTATGCCCTCCTGCTTGGCCAGTTCCTCAAAGTAGATCTTGTCATCTGCGATCAGTTTCTCGTCTGAACCGAGTTGGTTGTAATACTCTTCGGTTATGAGCAGCAGTATGTATGTAGCGTCGTCCTGCGACGGAACGCATTTGATAGTTACGGATGTTTCGTCTGCAGACAGACTCGACAATGTCAATGTCAATTCGTCGTCGCCGGGCTTATCTCCTCCTCCTGGAGTGATGTTGGGCTCTTCGGTCTGAGAGCTCTCGCATGCAAATAGCAATACTGCCACGGTCAGTGACAGCATTGCTGTGAATATTCGTTTGATCATCGTATGTCGCTATTGTCAGAATGCATAGATAGCGCGGACATAGGTGTCGCCTTCGGGATCATCCTTCCAGTCACCGTATGACGATACGCCCGTATCGCTGAATGCCGAAGCGTAGAAATAGAGTGCCTGTGTTGAATCCTCCAGACCTTCGGTCGACGACCAGAAATAGTCGGAGTCGGATATGATTGTGCCGCCGTGTTCGGAGATGGTCGGATTGAGCTGGTCCATGATCGCAAACCATGCCTCTCCTTCGTATATCGACGGCATGTACCAGCCTGTACCGTGATTTACGCACCATTCTGCAGCCGGGAAGTTGGAAATGCCGATTTCAACGAGCTTTTCGGTGTTGGCCTTACCGTCGGTTTCGCTCTTTGCGCCGGTATTGTACGAACCGTAGTCCGATATGGCCCACAATAATGCTCCGGACTGGTCAAGCGACAGAATCTTGCCGTGCACACCGTTGCTTTCTACTTCGAATACGACGCCTTGTACGCCGTCGACATCATAGAAGTCACCTACAGCATATCCGGCGGCCTCGACAGTTACCGAGCACGTTGCCGTAGCTGCGCCGCATGTTGCCGTAATGGTTGCATTGCCTGTCGCTACAGCAGTTACAAGGCCATCGGCCGATACCGTTGCAACGGCATCGTCGCTCGAATCCCAGGTTACGGTCTTGTCGGTCGTGTCGATTGGCTCGACCGTTGCTTCGAGTTGGAATGTGCCGCCGGCTGCCAATGTTATATTGCTGCTGTTCAGGCTGACAGTCTCGGCCTCGATAGGCGAAACGGTGATTTCGCACTCAGCCACTGCGTCTGATCCGAAAATGCTGGCCTTTACCGTCGTACTGCCTGCGGCCAATGCCTTCACCAGACCGTCAGCCGATACACTTGCGACAGCATCATCGGTCGATTCCCATGTAATAGTCTTGTTTGCTGCGTCTTCAGGTTCTACGGCAGCTTCGAGTTGAAACTCGTCACCGATCAACAGTTCGAGTTCGGTCTCATTTAGCGTGATCTGTTTAGCCGTAACGTCCACAACTGTCACCGTGCACTGGGCCGTGGCGTTACTCCCTTCGACCGTGGCGTTGATTGTAGCGGTACCCTTGGCTACAGCCGTGACTACGCCGTCTTCAACTGTTGCAACGCTTTCGTCGGAAGATTGGAATATGGGAGTAGCATAATTTTCGGGGGTGATCGTATAGACGAGGTTTTGTTGTTGTCCTACTTCGAGAGAGATGTTCTGTGCCTCAAATTCGATTGACACATTGACAGGTGCCTCTTCATTCTCCGTGCATGCAAACAGCATTGCCGATGCAAGCAAAATTGATAAAAGTCTCTTCATGGGAATTTTGGTTAAATTAAATAATGGGTTTGCATTTGTGTGACGATATGTCTTGCGAAATTGTCACAAAAGCAAAGTTATAAATTATTATCATGCCTATATCATTACTAAACGATCGGTTGTAAACAAAATATTGACACTTTCGTATGCGAAAGTGTCAAATACCTAACAATTAGTAATGTTGCAATATGATGAAATGCCAAAAAAAGAAAAGCGGTTCTTATGCAAGAACCGCTTTTTCAATCTCTTCGACCATGCGCCTGAATGACTTGTCTGTCTCCATCAGGTTCGATACTGCCTTGCACGAATGCAGTACGGTGGCATGATTTCGGCCTCCGATTGCCGCGCCTATGGCTGTCAGCGGAGCCTTTGTGTGTTGCTTGGCAAGGTACATCGCTATCTGGCGAGCCTGTGCGATATCCCGAGTCCTTTCGGGCGAGTTGAAGCGCTCGCGGTCGATGTCGAGATAGTTGCATATGACCTCAATAATGTGGTCTATGGTTATCTCGTGCTGCGTCAGCTGTACATAGACCTTCAGTATGTCCTTTGCCAGCGAAGTGGTGATCTTGCGGCCGAGGAACGAGGTGTTGGCTACGAGCGACGAGAGGGCTCCCTCTATCTCGCGGACATTGGCCGATATGTTTTCGGCGAGGTAGTTGACCACTTCGTCCGATATGTCGGCTCCGATGCGCTGAGCCTTTGCCCTGATGATCTTTATCTTGGTGTCATAGTCGGGCACGCTTATCATGGCCGACAAGCCCCATTTGAAACGGGTCAGAAGGCGCTGTTCGATGTCCTTCAACTCAACGGGCGGCTTATCCGACGTCAGGATCAACTGCTTGCCCGACATCTGGAGGTGGCTGAATATGTTGAAGAACGCATTCTGTGTACCGGGCTTTCCGGAGAGCTCCTGAATATCGTCGATGATCAGCACGTCGATCATCTGGTAGAAGTGTATGAAATTGGGGATCTCCCCGTTCTTCATCGCTGTCTGGTACTGCGCCTGGAACTTGTTCATCGATACATAGAGAACCTGCAGGTCGGGGTGACGCTGGCGTATCTCATGGCCTACGGCCTGTACCACGTGCGTCTTTCCGAGACCGGAGTTTCCGTAGATGTAGAGCGGGTTGAACGGCGTATCGTTTCCGGGGTTGACGGCTACGGACATGCCCGCCGAGCGCGCAAGCCTGTTGCACTCGCCTTCGATGAATGTCGCGAACGTGTAATTCGGGTTGAGCTGAGGGTCTATTATCATCTTCTTCAGCCCCGGAATTACGAACGGATTTTTTATATTTGCGGTATCCGTTTGCGTATTGAACTGCGATATTGCCGTTGTGTCGGCATCTACGGCAACCGGTGTCTGTGCATCGGATTTGGGTACGGCGTAATAAAGCCGTGTCTGTTGGCCGTATATCCGGGCAATGATCGGTTTTACGAACGGAAGGTAGTTCTTTTCGATCTGATAGACGTAGCTGGCGTTGGGCACACGAAGACGGAGGTTGGTTCCATCGAATTCGAGGGGAACTATCGGAAGGAACCACTTGGTGAACTCTTCCTGCGACGTCTGCTGTTTTACCAGGTCGAGGAAATTCTGCCAAACATCATTATGTACCGTGTTTGCTGCTAACATCTTTCTTTAAATATATATAAGTCTGTCTGAATTCGGCTCTCGGAGGGGCTCTTTGCCGGACGGGCAGAGAGGGCTTGTGACAGCCTCGTTTTGACCTTACAAAGTTGTAAATAAATTACTAAAAAAATCAGGCATTTTCAGTTGTTTATTTGCTTTTTTTTGTATATAGAAAAATCAGGCTTTTCAGGAGGTTATTTTTAACTTGCTGATATAGAATAAATGAATTTTTATTTATATATTTGCATATAAAATTTTTAATGGTCGAGTGATCGAACTATAAACAAAATTGATATTGATATGGCAAATGAATTGGACCAGCTCGTGCTCGCCAAAGCCGAAAAGTGGCTTACGGGCGAATATGACGAAGCGACAAAGAAACAGGTCAAATATTTGATCGACAACGACAAGACGGAGCTTACCGAAAGCTTTTACAAGGATCTTGAATTCGGAACAGGCGGCCTGCGCGGCATTATGGGAGTCGGAACCAACCGCATGAACATCTATACCGTAGGTTTTGCGACTCAGGGTCTGGCAAACTACCTCAAGAAGAACTTCGCGGGCGAGGAGATACGTGTGGCCATAGGCCATGACAGCCGTAACAATTCTCGCATGTTTGCCGAACATGTAGCCGACATTTTCGCATCGAACGGTTTCAAGGTATTCCTCTTCGATGCATTGCGTCCGACGCCCGAATTGAGCTTTGCCATTCGCGAACTCAAGTGCCAGTCCGGCGTAGTTGTGACGGCGTCGCACAATCCCAAGGAGTATAACGGTTACAAGGCATACTGGAGTGACGGTTCGCAGGTGACCGAACCCCATGACAAGAACATCATCGCCGAGGTCGAGAAGATCACATCGGTAAGCCAGGTTATGACAGGCCTGAACAAGGAGAACATTACGATTCTTGGTGAGGATTTCGACGAGAAGTATCTCGACCGTATCCATGAGCTGTCGCTTTCGCCCGAGAGCGTAAAGAAGTTCCATGACCTGAAGATCGTATATACCCCTCTGCACGGAGCAGGTGTACGTCTTGTGCCCGCATCGTTGCGCAAGTTCGGATTTACCAATGTCATATCGGTTCCGGAGCAGTCGGTGATCGACGGCAATTTCCCGACAGTCGAGTCCCCCAACCCCGAGGAGCGCAAGACCATGTCTATGGCGATTGAGCTTGCCCGCAAGGAGGGCGCCGATCTGGCCATGGCGACGGACCCCGATTCCGACCGTATCGGACTTGCGCTGCGCAATGGAAAGGGCGAGTATGTACTGCTCAACGGAAACCAGACCCTTGTGCTGCTGATGTGCTATCAGCTTACGCGCTGGGCCGAACTCGGACGCATCGACGGCAACCAGTATGTTGTCAAGACTATCGTAACGTCGATGATGCCCGATGCCGTTGCCGAACATTTCGGAGTCAAATGCTACAACTGCCTGACCGGATTCAAGTTCATTGCAAAGGTCATTCGCGAGCAGGAAGGCAAGACCAAATATATCGGTGGCGGTGAAGAGTCGTTCGGATATCTTGCCGGCGATTATGTACGCGACAAGGACGGTGTTTCGGCCTGCTCGCTGGCTGCCGAGGCTGCCGCATGGGCTAAGGACAAGATGGGCATGACGCTTTACGAGTGGCTGCAGGATCTCTATGTCAAGTACGGATTTTACCGCGAGGGACTTGTGAACGTCGTACGCAAGGGTAAGGACGGAGCCGAGCTTATCCAGAATATGATGGTCGAGTACCGTGCAAATCCGCCCAAGAGTATTCTCGGATCGCCGGTTGTTAAGATATACGACTACAAGACGCTTGAGGTTCTCGACGTGGAGAGCGGCAAACGCTCGCCTATCGAGGGTGTAACGGATCACAGCAATGTGCTCCAGTGGGTTACGGCTGACGGAACCAAGGTTTCGGTTCGCCCGTCGGGAACGGAGCCTAAGATCAAGTTCTATTTCGGGGTTAAGGCTGTACTGCCTTCGGTTGCGGAGTTCGATAAGGTTCAGGCCGAACTCGATGCCAAGATCGAGGAGATAAAGAAGGAGCTGAAACTCGAATAGTTGTTTAGTCTGTTTGAGAGAATGTGGCTGTCACGCAAGTGGCAGCCTTTTTTGTTGTCGCGATGGCACGGTTTGTGCCGGTTGCCGGAATGTGGACATTGACGTACGTATGTGTATGTATGGGACATTTCATATGTACGCAATGCCTCATGAGAGATAAATAGTAACCAACCGTAAGCGAGAGAGGCGCGTCCATGATCAGGACGCGCCTCTCCTTTTATCCGCTGCAAAACTATTTTACTCGTATGATGTTCAGACCGTCGCGTATGGGCAGGATAACGTTCTCTACCCTGCTGTCTTCGCGTATCATGCGGTTGAATTCGAGCAAAGCCTGTGTATGGCGGTCGTTGTGGGCGACTTCGTGCACGACCTTGCCGTACCACAGAATGTTGTCTGCTATGAGTATCGATCCGCTGCCGACGAGTGCCGGAGAACCGTTGTCACCCATGAGCATGCGGTAATAGTCTGGATACTCGCGCTTGTCGCCGTCAATGAACACCATGTCGAATGTCATGCCGAGTGCCGGTGCTATGTCGAGGGCCGAACCTATGTGCATGTGGATTTTGCCTCCGTGAGGGCTGCGGTCAAAAAACGATTGGGCCAAAGGTTCGAGCTCGTCGTCGACCTCGCATGTGTGCAGTTCCCCGCCGTCGGGCAGGCCGGCCGCCATGCAAAGCGCCGAATAACCGGTGAATGTGCCTATCTCGAGTATGCGCCTTGCCCCGGTCATCTCGACGGTCATCTTCAGCAGTTGGCCCTGTATGTGCCCCGAGATCATGCGCGGGGCTACTACACGGAGATTCGTTTCGCGGTCGAGTTCGTGCAGCAGTTCCTCTTCGGGAGTGGAGTGTTCGTGTATGTACTGTTCGAGAGCGTCCATTACTTGTATAGCAGTATCGAGTTGTCGGTGAATATTTCGTTTGCAACATCGGTGAGCTGTTCGGCCTTCAGGGAGTCGATCTTGCGGCATATCTCCTCTATCGTGTCGACTTCGTTGTGTATGAGCAGGCTTTTGCCCAGTCCGAGCATGTAGCTTTCGTTGTTCTCCATCGATACTGCCAGCTGGGCTATGAACTGCTTCTTGGACATCGATAGCTGGCGTGATGATAGAGGTGATTGCTGCAATTTCTTGATCTGCTTGTCTATGAGATCTATGCAGAGGTCGGAATTGCCGTTGTCGGAACTGAAGTATATGGCTACGATTCCGGTGTCGATATATGGCGTGTAGTTTGCCTCGATGTTGTACGACAAGCCGTTTTTCTCGCGTATAACCACATTGAGCAGTGAATTTGCACACGGGCCGCCGAGTATGTTGACCAGCAGTGCAAGCGGCAGGCGCTTGTCGTCACGTATGCCGTAGGCGCGGTTCCCGACGATGCAATGGTTCTGGTGCGTGTGCTTGACGACAGTCTTTTCGAATCGTGCGTATTGCCCGGGTGCTACCCTTTCGTACTCGCGGCGCGTGGCGGGACGTTCGGCGAAATAACGTTCGGCGACACTCTGCACCGTATGCGGCGACATGTTGCCGATCGAGGCGAAAACCATCTGGTCGGTAGTGTGCGTACGTTTGCGGAATTTGAGGATCGCATCTGTGCCGAAACGGGCCAGCGAGGTTTTACGCCCGAGTATATTGTGTCCGAGTTCCGATCCGGCAAAGAGCATGTCCTCGAATGAGTCATAGATCATCTCCGTCGGAGAATCCTTGTAGGTGTTTATCTCGTCGCAGATAACTTCACGCTCCTTGGCCAACTCCTTTTCGGGGAATGTCGACTCGAACGCTATGTCCGAGATCAACTCTGCGGCTTTCGAAAAGTCGCCCTTGAGTACCGTGGCGTGTATCGTCGTGTCCTCTTTTGTGGTATAGGCGTTCAACTCTCCGCCAAGGTTTTCGAGACGGCAGTTGACCTGATATGCCTTACGGTGGTTTGTGCCCTTGAAAAAGCCGTGCTCCGTGAAATGTGCCAACCCGAATTCCGTCGGCAATTCGTCCCGGCTTCCGGCATTGACTGCCAGGGCGCAATGAGCAACATTGCTCTTTACCTGCCGGTGTATGCCGCGTATGCCGTTAGGCAGTGTATATGTATGGAATTCCATCGTTTCAATCCTTGTTTTTCGATTTGAGGAACTGACCCGTGTAGCTTTCGGGACATTCCGCCAGTTTTGCCGGCGTACCGGCGAATACGAGGTGGCCGCCACGGTCTCCGGCTTCGGCACCGAGGTCTACAACCCAGTCGGCGCACTTGATGACATCGAGGTTGTGTTCGACAACGACGATGGAGTGTCCGTTGGCTATCAGTGCGTTGAATGCGGCCAGCAGCTTGTTTATGTCATGGAAATGCAGACCCGTGGTCGGCTCGTCGAAGATGAACATGATCCCTCCGCCGGCATTGTCCTTCGAAAGGAACGAGGCGAGTTTCACGCGCTGGCTCTCGCCGCCCGAGAGGGTCGACGATGACTGCCCGAGTTTGACATAGCCCAATCCAACGGCCTGCAGCGGTTTCAGGCGGTCGACTATACGTCGGCATGTCGGGTTTTCGCTGTCTTCGCCGAAGAAGGCGACGGCCTCGTCGACGCTCATCTCCAGTACGTCGTAGATGTTCCTGTCGCGGTATTTCACTTCGAGAATTTCGTCCTTGAAGCGTTTACCGCCGCAGGCCTCGCATACCAGCTCGACATCGGCCATGAACTGCATGCCAACCTTTATGACGCCTTCACCCTGGCACTCTTCGCACCGCCCTCCGGGCATGTTGAACGAAAATTGCACGGGAGTAAGGCCGGTGTGTACCGCATATGGCTGTTCTGCAAATAGTTTGCGTATCTCATCGTAAGCCTTGATGTAGGTTACGGGATTCGATCGCGTCGATTTGCCTATGGGGTTCTGGTCCACCATTTCGACCGAGCGTATCATCTTCAGGTCACCGTCTATACGGTCGAAGTCGCCGGGTTTGCTTCCGGTATCGAGTATCAACCGCTGCAGTGCCGGGTAAAGTATGCCCTTGACGAGCGATGACTTGCCGCTGCCGCTCACGCCGGTTACGCATGTCATCACACCCAACGGGATCTTGACATCGATGTTCTTGAGGTTGTTTTCGCGGGCGCCGCGAATGGTTATGCTGTTGCTCCAGCCGCGCACCGAGGTCGGTATCTCGATCCTTCGTTTGCCGTTCAGGTAGTCGGCCGTGAGGCTGCCGTTCGCCTTGAGCAGTTCGGGCAGTGTGCCGCTGAAAACCACCTCGCCGCCGTTACAGCCGGCTTCGGGGCCTATGTCGACTATGTAGTCGGCTGCACGGATTATCTCCTCCTCATGCTCGACCACGATGATCGTATTGCCGAGGTCGCGCAGTTGCTTGAGTACCTTTATCAGCCGGTCCGTGTCGCGCGGGTGCAGGCCGATGCTCGGTTCGTCGAGAATGTACAGCGAGCCCGTGAGGTTGCTGCCGAGCGACGTCGAGAGGTTTATGCGCTGGCTTTCGCCGCCAGACAGTGTCGACGAGAGCCGGTCGAGCGTGAGGTATCCCAGGCCGACGTCGCACAGGTATTGCAGGCGGTTGCGTATCTCTACGAGAATGCGCCCGGCCGTCTTCGAGTCGTGTTCGTCGAGTTGCAGCCCGTTGAAGAATCCGAGCAGCGCATCGGCCGGCATCTTCACGAGTTCGGCTATGTTCATGCCGCCTACCCTGACGTATAGGGCCTCTTTGCGCAGGCGGCTGCCTCCGCACTCGGGACATACGGTTTTGCCCGTATATCGGGCCTTCATCACGCGGAACTGTATCTTGTGCCTTTCGCCGTCGATATATTCGAAAAACTCGTTCAAACCGTGAAAATACTCGTTGCCGAGCCACAGTACGCGTTTCTGCTCGTCGGTGAGCTCGTGATAAGGCGTGTGTATCGGGAACCCGAACTTGCCGGCATTGGCTACCAGCTGGTCGCGCCACCACTTCATCGTGTCTCCGCGCCAGCAGGCTATGGCATTGTCGTATATGCTGCGGCTCTTGTCGGGAACGACCAGATCTTCGTCTATGCCTATGACCTTGCCGTATCCCTCGCAGCGGGGACATGCACCCAACGGGTTGTTGAAGCTGAACAGGTGTTCCGTAGGGCGCTCGAACTCGATGCCGTCAGCCTCGAAGCGTGACGAGAACTCCGTATTCCCGCCGTCGGTAATGATGTTGCAGACACCGTTGCCGTAACTGAAAGCCCGGGCAACCGAATCGCGCATGCGTGATGCCGTATCGTCATCGTCCGCGACCTTGACGCGGTTCAGCACGACGAATATGTTGTCGGTCGGGGTGTCGAGATTGATTGTCGGCAGGAAATCCTCGATGAGCATCGTCCGTCCGTCGACATGCAGGCGCTGTATGCCGTCGCCCACGAGCAATGTCAGTTTCTCGATCAGGCCCTGGCCCTCGCCAAGCTGCAGCGGTGCCGCTATGACTATGCGTGCGCCTGTCGGCTGCGACATGATGTAGTCCACGACGTCGTCGACGTCGTAGCACTTTACCTCGTGTCCCGAAATCGGGGAATAGGTGCGCCCAATACGTGCGAACAGCAGCTTGAGGTAGTCGTATATCTCGGTCGAGGTGCCGACTGTCGAACGCGGGTTGCGCGTATTGACCTTCTGTTCGATGGCGATGGCCGGAGCAATTCCCGATATGATGTCGACATCGGGTTTGTTGATGCGGCCGAGGAACTGCCTCGCATAGGCCGAGAGGCTCTCGACATAGCGGCGCTGGCCCTCGGCGAAGATCGTGTCGAAGGCCAGCGTCGATTTTCCCGAACCCGAAAGCCCGGTTATCACGACCAGCGAGTTGTGAGGTATGTCCACGCTGATGTTCTTGAGGTTGTGGACACGCGCCCCCTTGATGTGTATGTAATTGTCGTTGTTCACTTTCTGTTGTCGTATTAGTCGATGATTGCACTGTCGACCTTTTCGATCCTGCCGGTCAGTTCGCCGGCAAGGCTTTCGCGTATCGAGAGTGTCATCGAACATGAATTGTCGAACTCCTGTGACAGAATGTCGGGCTTCATCTCCTTGATGATGCGCATCATGTCGTTCATGGCAAGATATGAGAATCTTACCGTGATGATCCGGTCGACTGTCCTTTCGATTATCTCGGCAGCCTCGATTGCGGCGGCGGCCGATTCCTTGTATGCGGCTATAAGCCCTGGAACACCCAGTTTCGTGCCGCCGAAATAACGTACCACCACTATCAGGCAATCGGTCAGTTCGTTCGACAGCAGTTGTCCGAGAATCGGACGTCCGGCCGTTCCCGACGGTTCGCCGTCGTCATTGGCCCGATAGCTTTCGCCGTGTGGCCCGAGTCTCCAGGCATAGCAGTGATGCGTTGCGTCGTAGTATCTCTTGTGCAGTTCGTCGAGTATGCCGTGTATCTCCTCCTCGCTTTTCACGGGGTAGGCATAAGCGAGAAACTTGCTGCTTTTCTCCTTGTACACGGCCTCCGACGCTGAGGCAATTGTCAGATAACTGTCGCCGGCATCATGAGCCATAACCCTATCTGATCTTTTTGAACAGACGGTCCCAGCGTATACCCTTTCCGGTCTCCTTGTCGCGCGAGAACCATACGAACGATGCCTTGCCGACGATATGGTCTTCCGGAACGAATCCCCAGAAGCGCGAATCGGCCGAATTGTGGCGGTTGTCGCCCATCATCCAGTAATAGTTCATCTTGAAGGTATATTTGTCCGTCGGTTCGTCGTTGATGTATATTGTGCCGTCAGGGGCGACCTCCAGCGTATTGCCTTCATAAACCTCGATTATGCGTCGGTATAGCGGCAGATTCTCTGTTGTAAGCGTTACCGTGGAGCCTTTGGCCGGTATCCATAACGGACCGAAATTGTCCTGTGTCCATTCATATCCTTCGGCACTGGGGAAGATGTCGGGAAGCGGACTTTGTGCGTTGTAACGCGTAACGCTTGTGACGTTGGGCATGGCCTTCACCTTTGCGGCGGCCTCTTCGGTCATGGTCATGTAATAGTATGATCCGCTGCCGTTCCATTCGGTGATGCCGAGGTTGTCGATGGCGTACTGCGTTATTGGAGACGATGACTGTACGAAATAGATGTACTGCTTGCCTGGCAGGTCGATTTGCTTTTCGCCGTTGACGTAAAGTTCGGTGTCGATTATGCGTATCGTGTCGTTCGGAATGCCGACGCAGCGTTTTACGTAGTTCTCGCGTTTGTCTACGGGTCGCGATATGACAGTGTAGTCTTCATTGAGACGGCGGCGCCCCTCGACCTCGCCGAACTCGCGCTGGTATTCGCGAAGTACGTCGTAATAGGTTACGGCCTGGTTTTCGAGCAATACCGTGTCGCCGGCCGGAAAATTGAATACCACGACATCGTTGCGTTCCACTTGGCCGAGGCCCTTGAGACGGTGGTACGGCCACTTGATGCACTCGGAGAACGATTTTTTGGTCTGCGAGAATGGCATCGTATGGTGTACGAACGGGAACGACAGCGGCGTGTTGGGAACCTGCGGGCCGTAGGCCACCTTGCTGACGTAGAGGTAGTCGCCTATGAGCAGGCTCTTCTCCATCGACGATGTCGGTATGACATAGAGCTGGAAGACGAACAGGTGTATGAGCGTTGCGGCTACCGTGGCAAATATGATTGCGCTAACCCACTCGTATACTGAATTGTATATCTTGCTGCGTTTGCGCAGGTCGTCGTTGTAGTGCCATACATAGCGGTAGAAGAGCTTGGATATGTAGGCGTCATATATCAGCGGCAGGCCAATAAGCAGCCACAGGTTGCCGGTCCATACGACGAAAAGCAACAGGTAAGCGACGCTTGCAAGCGTAAATTTGGTCCACTTGTTCGTGAAAAACGATTTTATTCCGTTCATGTGTCGGTCGGGGGCTATTGGTTCAACAGGTCGTCCATCGTGTAGAAGCCGCTCTTGCCGCACAGGAATTCTGCGGCTACGACTGCTCCCAAAGCTAACGTGCGACGGTTCTTTATAGTATGTTTCAACTCGAGAATATCGTCTTCCGACTCGTACGTGACGGTGTGTATGCCGGCGATCATGCCTTCACGGTACGATGTTATGGCTATCTTGTCTTCGGGGGCCTGGGATTCGTTCACCCAACCGTTCTTGCGGTCGAGGCGTTCGATGATCTCATCGGCGAGGGTTATGGCCGTACCGCTCGGTGCGTCCTTTTTCTGTATGTGGTGCGTCTCCTCGATGCGTACGTCGTATTGCGTCAGAGGGTTCATCATCTCGGCCAGGCGGCGGTTGAGACGGAACAGCAGGTTTACGCCGAGCGAATAGTTCGAGGCGTAGAAGAGCGCCCCGCCGGTCTTGTCGCACAAGGCCCTGGCGTCGGGCAGTCTGTCGGTCCAGCCGGTCGTGCCGCTGACTACGGCGGTGCCGCACTCGAGGCATCGGCAGATATTGCCGTATGCCGTGGCCGGCGAGGTAAATTCAAGCGCAACGTCGACATTGCGCAGGTGTTCGGCGTCGAGGTCGCCGGTATTGTCGGCATCGACTATGAGGACGACTTCATGCCCGCGTTCGCGGAGCAGGGTCTCGATCTCATGGCCCATCTTGCCGTATCCTATTATTGCTGCTTTCATGGTATTTCCCGTAAGGGTGTTAAACTCGACAAAGATACGCAATTCGTGCCACAAATGAAAATAGTTTGCGGTTCAAAAAAAGAATATTACTTTTGTGTTGAATGACCCGTGTTCACATGCGCTACTTCATGGAATTAAGATACAGGGGTGCGGCCTATTACGGCTGGCAGCGTCAGAATGACGTCCCCTCGGTGCAGCAATCTGTCGAGAAGGCTTTGTCGACATTGTTGCGTACGCCGACTGAGATTGTCGGTGCCGGGCGTACCGATACGGGCGTTAACGCATCGTATTATGTTGCACATTTCGATGCCGTTGCACCAATCGACGACTGCGCGAGGCTGACATACAAGCTCAACATTGTCCTGCCGGACGACATAGCCGTCTTCGGGATTACGCCCGTCGCTGACGGGGCGCATGCCCGTTTCGATGCCGTGCGGCGCGAATACAGCTACTATGTCGAGCAGCGCAAGAACCCGTTTACCCGCGACGGCAGCTGGCAGTATTATGTACCGCTCGACATGGACGAGATGAACCGTGCCGCATCATGCCTGTTGCGGTATGACGATTTTACCTCGTTCGCCAAGCTCAACTCGAACAACAAGACCAATATATGCCATATATATCGTGCGGAGTGGAGCCGTAGCGGCGATATTCTGTGTTTCAGGATCTGTGCCGACCGTTTCCTGCGCAACATGGTGCGGGCTATTGTCGGCACCCTGGTAGATGTCGGGCGAGGCCGGTATACGGCCGGACAGTTCGAGCAGATCGTCGCGGCACGCGATTTGTCGCGTTCGAGCGGCGGGGCGCCGGCCCAGGGCCTGTTTTTGAGTGATGTAGTGTATCCCGATTCGGTCTTCCGAAGTGAGACGAAACATATTTTGTATAACCTGTAAATATCCGATTGTCATTATGATGCAGATTGTTTATTGGGTCGGTGTGGCACTCTCTGTATGGTGCATTTACGACCTCTTTTCAACAAAGAAACAGACCCAGATGCCTTTGAAAATCGTAATAGCCATTCTTCTGCTTGCATTCAGCTGGATAGGAACGGTAGTCTACTATTTTATTCTACGCGACAAGCTGAAGTAATGCCGCAATAACCGAAACAGCCCCGATACATCGACGTATCGGGGCTGTCTCTTTCATGTGTGGGTCGTGTCAGATGTTGATTGCTACGCCGAGAGCAGCCTCCGACGCCTCCATCACGCCTTCGTTCATGCTCGGGTGGGCGTGAACCGTGCGGGCAATGCGGTGTGCCGTTGTGCCGAGCATCTTTGCGAGTGTCGGTTCGGCTATCATCTCCGTGACGTTGGCACCTACAAGGTGCGCGCCCACGAGTTTCTCCTCCTTGTCGAATATGAGTTTCACGAAACCGTCGCGGTCGCCAGCAGCGGCAGCCTTGCCCGATGCCGTGAAGGGATAGCGTCCGACGGTATACTCATCGGTGCGCTCCTTCATCGCCTGTTCTGTCAGCCCAACCGAAGCGACCTCCGGCGAGGTGAATACGCATGAAGGTATTGTCGTGTAGTCGATCGGTTCTGGCGAAAGTCCGTAGATGTTCTCCACGCAGCAGATCGCCTCTGCCGATGCCACGTGGGCCAATGCCGGCGAGGCTACGATGTCGCCTATGGCATAGATGCCCTCGACCGACGTACGGTAGAACTCGTCAACCACGACCTTGTCGCGCTCGACCTTGACGCCGGCCTCCTCAAGGCCTATGTTTTCGATATTGGACTTGATACCTACGGCCGACAACACGATGGCGGCCGTCAGCGTCTCGTTACCCTTCTTGCCTTCGACCTCCACGTTGCAGCGGCCGTCTGCGACGGTGACGTTCTTTACGGTTGTCGAGGTCATCACGTTGATGCGCATCTTGCGGAAACTGCGCTCCATGGCTTTGGAGACCTCCTCGTCCTCGAGCGGCATGAGTTGCGGCATGTACTCGATGACCGTGACCTTTACCCCCAGTGACGCATAGAAGTATGCAAACTCACTGCCGATGGCTCCCGATCCTACTATTATCATGTCTTCCGGCAGTTCGGTGAGGGTCAATGCCTCGCGCGACGATATCACGTGTTTGCCGTCGATCGGCATGAATGACATTTCGCGCGGGCGGGCACCCGTGGCAAGTATTATGGCGTCGGTCTCGTATACGGTTCCGTCGACATCTACCCTGCCTTTGCCTGCCACGCGTCCGAATCCGTGTATCAGTTCGATGCCGTTCTTCTTCAGCAGGAACATCACACCCTTGTTCATCATCTCGGCTACGGCACGCGACCGGGATACTATTTTGGCCATGTCGGGCTTTGCCTCGCCCGACAGCTCGATGCCGTAGTTCGATGCCGATTTGCAGTAGTTGTACACCTGGGCGCTTTTGAGCAGCGCCTTGGTCGGTATGCAACCCCAGTTGAGACATACACCTCCGGCTTCGGCCTTTTCGACGATGGCTACCCTTTTGCCAAGTTGAGCAGCGCGTATGGCGGCTACGTATCCGCCGGGACCGCTACCGATAACTATCAGGTCGTATTTCATATATTACAGTTTTTAAGGTTTTTACAATGCGTCATATTATGCTTGTGTTTATCTGTCGGAATACCCGTCTACAACATATCCGTCCCGTGTCCGTTTCATCATCAGGTCGACCTGCTTGTATTGTTTGTTGTATGAATCCCACAGATAGACCCTGTATATGTTCTCCGATGCGCCGGTATTCTCGATTCGCATGCCGTCGAGCGAGTGCGAGTCAAAGTCCTGCGCCTGCATAAACGGGTTGTAGTCGAGCTCCATGGTGCCGTACATGCGCCGTATCCGCCTTGCGAGGCTACGGGACAGATATTTATCCTCGACGCGCCCGACCTCCACGTCATCGTTGCGTACGAGCGCATCGAGGTATTCCGTATAGAAACGTTCGATTGTTGTCCGGGCACGGTCATCGCCCTGGCCGCACGCGGTGCAGTCGGCAGCAGTAAATACTGCCGTCATGAATGCCGCGATGAACAGTACCCTGAACATGTTTTATTTCACAACTCTCAATACCTTGCCGTTGTCTGCGGCTACGGCACGTTTCCACTTCTCGCTGTAACCCGGCTGCTCGATCTTGTCGGGAATGTCGCGGCCGTTGCCGTTGTCGATGAAGCCGTTTTCGTCCTCGCTCTTGATGTTGCCGTCCATGAACTTCACGAGCAGATAGCGGTCGAGTTCGACCCATTTGTCGAACAACGACTGTGCCGTATTTACCGAATATTCGGTCAGTTTCTTCATGCGCTTTTTGGGCGATGATGCGTATACGGCGTCGATCTGCTTCACCTCTTCGAGTTTGCCGTTCTCCCACTCGTCCACAACCTTGCGTATTGCAGGTGCCACACGGTCGTAGTTGAGATATGCGAAATTGGTTACGCGGTTGAATAGCCAGAAGGCCGATGTGTCGGAGTATTTGAGCATCGTACCGTTACCCTCGCGCAGGCACTCCGGAACCTCGGTTGCCGAGCAGTAAATGGGTGTGAGGCATGACGTTGCAGCATCGTCGACACCGAACCACAGTATGCCCATGTCTGCCGGGAGGTGCGGGCGGGCCTGTGCGACGAACCAGAAACCGGTCTGCTGCGTTGCCGTCGCACGCTCGTTGCAGTACTCTACGCCGTCGACTTCGAAATACATCGGACGCCAGCGGTACGGGCAGTGGTTGCCACCGGCTCCGATGTCGGTGGTCATGTCCATCGGGGTGCCTTCATAGTGGTCGCGCATGCAGTCGAATACGGTCTTGGGCGATACCTTGGTACGGGGCTTTACCCAAAGTGGCATGCGGTTGTCGGGATTGTAACCCATGGCGAAATCGACATATTTGTCCATGTCGTCGGCTACGGTGCGGAAGAAGGCCCATACGCGCGATTCACAACCGCGCATGGCTCCGAAGTTGAGCGGGGCATACGCGTCGCAGAAACTGAACTCGTCGTCCGAACCTTCGAAATATCCGCGTTCGCGTGCGAACGTAATCACGTCGGGCGAATAGAGGCAGTTTTCGGGGTCATTCTTCGGGAATGTGGTTATGCGTGCCTGGTTGGCGTGTGCCGAGACGTAACCGTCGGGTATGCGCCGTGCAACCCATACGATACCCTTGCCGTATTTGCCCTTGCCGATAAGCTCCATGATCCAGGCTTCGTTCTGGTCGGCTATCGAGAACGATTCGCCGCTCGATGCGTAACCGTATTCGGCTGCAAGGTCGGATATGACCTTGATGGCCTCGCGGGCGGTCCTGGCGCGCTGCAACGCTATGTATATGAGGGAACCGTAATCCATTATTCCGTTGGGATCGCCGAGCTCCTCACGTCCTCCGTATGTGGTTTCGGCTATGATGAGCGAGTGTTCGTTCATGTTGCCTATGGTTGCATATGTGGTTTCGGCCTGCGGGATTTCGCCGAGGTATTTACCCGTATCCCATTCGTAGACGGGCATCATCGCCGAGCGGTGTTTCGACGGCGTATATTTGTACAGACAGCCGTAAAGCTGGTGCGAATCTGCTGCATAGCTTACCATTATCGACCCGTCGGTCGATGCACCCTTCGTTACGATGAAGTTGGTGCATGCGGCTGCGGCATAGGCGGCCGAACCGAACAAAAGCGTAAAAAACAGTTTTTTCATTCTTACAAGCGGATTTGATGTTTCGCAAATGTACGAAAAACTTTTCTACTTTCCTTTTTCTTTGCTACATTTGCGTAAAAGTGAAAACGATGTCCGTAGCAAGTCAACTGGAGGTCGTAAAATCGACCCTGCCCGAGGGTGTGACGCTTGTCGCAGTCTCGAAGATGCACCCGGCAGAACTTATAACCGAAGCCTATGAAGCCGGGCAGCGGGTTTTCGGTGAGAGCCGCCCGCAGGAACTCAAGGCCAAATATGAAATTCTGCCCAAAGACATAAGGTGGCACATGATAGGCCATCTGCAGACCAACAAGGTGAAATACATAGTGCCGTTCGTTTCGCTGATCGAATCGGTCGACAGCGCGCATCTGCTCGAAGCCATCGACAAGGAGGCGGCCAAGTGCGGACGTACGGTCGACTGTCTCTTCGAGATCCACGTTGCGGCCGAGGAGACCAAGACGGGCTGGAACTATGAGGAGTTGCGTGAATATGTGGCCGGAGGCGCACTTGCGTCGCTGCGACATGTACGCATGCGCGGTGTTATGGGTATTGCGACCAATACAGACGACGAGTCTGTCATCAGGCACGATTTCGAACGCCTGGCGCAGTACAGGGCCGAATTGGCCGCCTTTTTCAGCGAGGAGTTCGATACGCTCTCGATGGGAATGTCCGATGACTACCCCATTGCCATAGAGTGCGGTTCGACGATGGTGCGCGTAGGTTCGATGATATTCGGACAGCGTGATTACGGAACCCGATAGCGATGTTTGGAATATGAAAAAGCCGCGTTTCTTCAAGAAACGCGGCTTTTTTGTTGCATTGCGGACGGTCAGCGCACACGCAGCCGTTTGCCGATGCTCAGGGTCTTGTTCCGGTTGATGCCGTTGAGCTGGCATATGCGGGTGACGGTCGTATGGTACTTTACCGCTATTCCGCTGAGAGTATCGCCTTTGCGCACGACATAATAACGTTTCGCAGCCTCCTCGGCGGCTTCGCGCTTGTCGTCTTCCTCGTTGGCGATTTCGTCCTCGAAGTTCTGGTCATATTTCGAATAGATGTCGAAATAGCTCCGCTTGAGCAGGAATGTCTCACGTCGCAACATGCCCGACGAGAAGTCGATAAGGCGTTCCGGGTCGAACGACTGGCCGTAATAGCGGGTCTCGAAATGCAGGTGCGGGCCGGTGCTGCGACCCGTGCTTCCTCCGAGGGCAACTACCTGACCGGCCGTAACCCAGTCTCCGGCTTCGACCAGACGTTTCGAGAGATGTCCCATATAGGTCTCCAGACCGTTGTCATGGCGTATGATCACCAGGTTGCCGTACCCTGTTTTGGTGTCCTGCGAGAAACGCACACGACCGTCGAATGTGGCATATACGGGGTCGCCTTCCTTGAGCGGCAGGTCAACGCCGTTGTGGTTGCGGCGGCGACGCGGCCCGTAATGCGAACTTATGCGGCCCTTGTATGGGTAGTGGTAGCTTTTCAGCGAATCGACGAGCGCTATGGCAACCGATTGCGGCAATGAACTCAGTTCCACTTCACGGTATGGCGATATTATGGTCGAATCCCAATATTTGACATATATAGAGCTGTCCTGCGGTATTTCGCGGTCGCGTACGTAGCGCCACGTGTTGTCGTTGAACAGGACGATCTTGATTGCTTCGTTGATGCTCGGCAGCGTATCGACGACCAGCGGTTTGTTGTCGAGTTCCTTTACCGGGGCTACCGGAGCAGGTTTCGTGTTGGTTGTCGCTACGGCTGCGGCCGGTGTCTCGGCCGGTGCGGTATTGGCGGCCACGATTGCCGTTTCGGCAGTTGTCGCCGCGGCAGGCTCCTGGGCGTATGAGCCGGTAGCACAGAATGCGGCTGAAATTGTCAGTATGGCGGTTCTGATTGCTGTTTTCATGCGTCTTGTTTCTTTATCAATTCCTCGGCAGCCTCCAGCGCGGAATAGAACTCCTCGCCGAAACGCCTTATTATCGGTTCCTTTAGCGACTTGTAGACAGGTATCCCGAGCCTGCGGCCGTTGGTGCATGCCGTGCGGCATACGTCCCAGCGATGGTAGTTGAGCCCTACCGTGCCGTTCGAGAAGTTCACGAGCCTTATCGGGTAGAGATGGCACGATATGGGCTTGCGGAACGAACATTCGCCGTTGAGATATGCCTTCTCGATCGCGCACAGCGTGATTCCGTCTTCACGGTAGGCATATGCGCATTCGGCATCGCCGACCAGAGGCGTGGTGTATTCCCCGTCGGTGTCTACAACCATGAACCCCTGCCTTTCGACCGCCTCGATCCCTTCGGGCGTCATGTATGGGCGGTATGCGTCGAACTCCTCCTCCAGAATGTCCACCTCGTCCATTTCGAGCGGGGCCCCGGCGTTGCCTTCCACGCAACACATGCCCTTGCACCTGGCTATGTCGCACGCAAAACACTCGGTCAGCAGGTCGGTGCTGACGATCTTGCCGTCGATTTCTATCATCGTCGCCCTCATCTGCCGCAGGTGTCAGCGATTACGATGTCGAAGAGTTCTCCGAGGCTCATGCCCATGGCTTTGGCCTGTTTCGGAACGATGCTGCCGGCGCTCATGCCTGGTATCGAGTTGATCTCGATCATGTACGGGCGTCCGTCAGGCGTCACGATGAAATCGATGCGGACGACACCGCGGCAACGGCACACCTTGTATGCATCGAGTGTCATGCGGTTGAGTTCGGCCTTCACTTCGGGTGTTATGTCGGCCGGTGTTATCTCATTGGACATGCCTGCCGTATATTTGGCCTCGTAGTCGAAGAATTCGTTCTTGGGTACGATCTCCGTAACCGGGAAGAGATACTCCCTGCCTCCGGCAATCATCACGCCGCAACCCATTTCGCGGCCGGCGATGAACTCCTCGATCAGTACTTCGTCGCTCTCCTTGAAGGCTTCGTTCACGGCGTCGGCGATCTTCTCCTTTTCGGTGACCTTGGTTACGCCGAAACTGCTGCCGCTGGCATTGGGTTTGACGAATACGGGCAGCCCGAGTTTCTCGACCACTTCGTCGGGCGATACCTTGTCCCCCTTGTAGAGGAAGATATCCTTTGCCACACGTATGCCGCGCGTTGCAACGGCCCGCTTGGTCGATATCTTGTCAAATGTGATTACCGACGATACCATCGGGCACGACGAATACGGAATACCCATGATGTCGAGGTATCCCTGCAGTTTGCCGTCCTCGCCCGGGGTGCCGTGGATTATTATTAGCGCGTAGTCGAATTCGAAGCGTTCGCCTTCGACCGTAAGCGAAAAATCGGTCTTGTCGAACTGGTACTGTTTGCCGTCGGCGGCCGTGTAGTGCCAGTCCCGATGGTAGACGTCGATAACCTTGACGTCGTACTTCTCCTTGTCGAGAGCGGCATTTATCTGTTGTGCGCTTTGCAGTGCGATTTCCCTTTCCGACGAATTTCCGCCGGCAAGCAAAGCAATTCTCAATTTGTTCATCTTCCTATGGATTATATATGTCCTTGTATCTGAATTCGAGTATCTCGCCTATCATCTTGACGAACTCGCCGGCTTCGCGGTTGTCGGGGTCGATCTTCAGTGCCGCATTGAAATCGTTAAGGGCATTGCCCCACTCATTGCGGCGGTAGAAATAGCGGCCGCGTTCGATATATGCGTCGGCTCCCCCGCCGTTTGCAATCCTGCCGTCGAGAAGTTCGCGCTCGTCCGCCGCTTTTTTGAGCAGCCCGTGCGACGATATGTATTTTGCCACGCCGTCACATACCATGTCGGTGATTGATTCGCCGCGGGCCGCGCGTTCGCGGATCTCGGTCGACGAATATTCGAATGTCGGTGCATCGGCCAGATAGGTTATCCTGTCGAGATAACGGTCTACGGCGTACCCCTTGCGCGGATATACGTATATGTCGTATTTGTCGAGCAACTCGCGGTAATCCTTCCACTTGTCGAGCTGCGGTATGATGTCGGCACCCATCAGTACCGAGAAACGCATCTCCTTGCCGTGGTTCTGCGTCAGGTACCGCAACGTATCGATCGTGTATGACGGTTTGTCCAGCAGGAATTCGATAGCCGAGGCCTGTATCGCCTGCGGATATTTGGATTCAAGGCATGCAGTTTCAACCATTTCGAACCGCGCAAGTTCCGGCATCAGGCCGTCGGCCTCTTTCAGTGGGTTCTGCGGCGATACGATGAATATCACACCGTCGCACAGCCCCTCCCCGATGACGTGCTCGGCCAGAGCCATGTGCCCCTTGTGTATGGGGTTGAACGAACCGAAATAGAGAAATACATGCTTCATTGCCTGTCTGTACCTTTCAGGAACCTGTTTATTATGTCTGCAGCCTCTTTTACGGCACTTTCGAGGTCGTCGTTGACTACCACATGGTCGAATTCGGGAGCCTTGCCCAGTTCGAACGAGGCTTTGGCGATACGCCTGGCAATAACTTCGTCGCTGTCAGTACCGCGTCCGCGCAGGCGTTTTTCGAGCTCCTCGATCGACGGCGGCATGACGAAAATCGAACAGGCATCGTCGCCGAATATGTGTTTGAGGTTGATGCCGCCCATGACGTCCACGTCGAACACTATCACGTTTCCTTTGGCCCAGATGCGTTCAGTCTCGCTTTTGAGCGTGCCGTAGCATGTTCCGTGATATACCTCCTCCCATTCGACGAAACGCTCCTCCTCGACGGCCTTCCTGAATTCGGCGTCGGTCAGGAAATAGTAGTCCACGCCGTTCTGCTCGGTTCCGCGCGGTTTGCGTGACGTGGCAGAGATCGAAAACTCGAACTGCGGGAATATGGCGAGCAGGCGCTTTACGATTGTGGTTTTCCCGCTGCCGCTCGGGGCCGAGAATATGACGAGTTTGCCCATGTTCTTTCCGGTTTACAGAATGTTGAGTACCTGTTCCTTGATCTTCTCCAGTTCGTCCTTCATCTTGACTACGAGTATCTGTATGTCGGAGTCGTTGGCTTTCGAACCGAGCGTGTTGATCTCGCGCCCGAGCTCCTGTGCTATGAAGCCGAGCTTGCGTCCTGCACCCTCCTCGCTTGCAGCTACTTCGCGGAAGTATTTGCAGTGATTCGTCAGGCGGACCTTCTCTTCGGTGATGTCGAGTTTCTCGATGTAGAAGATCATCTCCTGTTCGAGGCGGTTGTTGTCAACCTCGACGCCGATGCTCGCAATGTTCTCGCGTATGCGGTTGCGTATGGTTTCGGTGCGGGCCTTCTCGAAAGGTATCACCATGTTCTTGTACTCTTCGATTCGGTCTATGCGTTTGAGCATGTCGGCTATGAGCGTGGCCCCCTCCTGCGTGCGGAATGCATCGAGGGCCTTTACCGCCTGTGCCGTGGCCTCGACTACGGCGGCACTCTCCTCTTCGCTTACGGCCTGGGTGTCCGACGTCACGACGTTTGGCATCTTTACGACAGTCGGAACAATTGCATCTGCTCCGGCCTTCAGCCCTGCGAACTCCATGGCATCGTTCAACTGCTGGACATAAGCCTTGAACAGATCCCGGTTGATCTGGGCCGTGGGCACGGTCTCGGTTGTCTCCACCGATATGAAAACCTCGACCTTGCCGCGTTGCAGGGTTTTTGCAATCATGTTGCGTATCTCGTATTCAGCCTCCCTGTATATGGGCGGGATACGGATTGCGAGGTCGAGCTGTTTGGAATTGAGCGACCGTATCTCTACGGTTATTTTCTTGTTTCCGGAATGCACTTCGGATTTGCCGAAGCCGGTCATGGATTTGATCATGTTCGTAGCGTATGATATTTGGTCGACAAAGTTACAAAACAATCGCAGATTTTGCTTCATGGCCGCCACAAAAAGATAAATATTTGCCCATGGCGGTACAAAGTCGGCGAATTTGTGTATATTTGTATAACCTTACTGTTATAGCGCAAACAATAAATAACCTTTTTACAGAAATATTCAGTCAGTTATGAAAAAGCACAACTTCAACGCCGGACCTTCGGTATTACCGGACGTGGTCCTCAACAACGCCGCCAAGGCAATTATCGATTTCAACGGTTCCGGTCTTTCGCTGCTCTCGATTTCGCACCGTACCAAAGATTTCGAGGACGTACTCAACCAGGCTCAGGAGCTCTTCCGTGAACTGCTCTCAATTCCGGACAACTACAAGATCTTTTTCGTAAGTGGCGGTGCAAGTACGCAGTTCTTCCATATTCCGGCAAACTTCCTCAAGACCAAGGCCGGTTATGTGAATACTGGCGTATGGACAAAAAAGGCCATCAAGGAGGCCAAGCATTACGGAGAAGTTGAGATTGTGGCATCGTCCGAGGATCGCAACTTTACGTATATCCCCAAGGGATTCGAGATACCCACCGATATAGATTACCTTTATATCTGTGCCAACAATACCATATACGGAACCGAGTACAAGACGGACCTGGATTCGCCGGTGCCCCTGATCGCCGACATGAGCTCCGACATACTGAGCCGCCCGGTCGATGTGTCGAAGTACGCCCTGATCTACGGAGGTGCGCAGAAGAATCTGGCTCCTGCAGGCGTTACCTTTGTCATAATCCGCGAGGATATGCTCGACAAGGTTGTCCGCGATCTTCCGTCGATGGTCAACGTAAATACCCATGTCGCCAACAACTCGATGTTCAATACCCCGCCGGTATTCCCCATCTATGTACTTAACGAGACTCTCAAATGGCTCAAGAGCATCGGCGGCGTAAACGAGATCTACCGTCGCAACGTCGAGAAGGCAAAACTGCTGTACGACGAGATCGACCGCAACTCGCTCTTCCGCGGTACGGTCGAGGTAGAGGACCGCTCGTTGATGAACATCTGCTTCGTGATGACCGAGAGCAACGAGGAGCTGGCTCCCGAATTCCTCGAGTTTGCAAAGTCGCGCGGCATGGTCGGCATCAAGGGCCATCGTCTGGTAGGCGGATTCCGTGCGTCGTGCTACAATGCATGTCCGAAGGAGAGTGTCGAGGCGCTGGTTGCATGCATGCAGGAGTTCGAGCAAATGAAAACCGCGAAATAACCTCTGCGGAATATGCCAACCATTGTTCCATATACATACGAAAAGAAAGAAGAGAAAGCCATTCATTTCACATCATTGATAAAAGACATGAAAGTTCTTGTAGCGACAGAAAAACCGTTTGCCAAGAAGGCGGTCGACGGTATCAGGGCGATATTCGACAAGGCCGGGTATCAGACCGTATTGCTTGAAAAATATACCGACAAGGCCCAGCTGTTGGAGGCTGTTGCCGATGTCGATGCAATGATTATACGCAGCGACAAGGTTACGGCCGAGGTCATAGCTGCGGCACGCAACCTCAAGATCGTCGTGCGTGCGGGTGCCGGATATGACAATGTCGACCTGGCGGCCGCTTCGGCCAAAGGGGTTGTTGTTATGAACACTCCCGGCCAGAACTCCAATGCCGTGGCAGAATTGGCTTTGGCCATGATGATATTCATGTCGCGCAACAGGTTTACGCCGGGAACCGGCTCGGAGATACAGGGCAAGACGCTGGCAATACATGCTTACGGCAACGTCGGCAAGCTGGTCGGCCGCAAAGGCAAGGCGCTGGGTATGAATGTCATTGCATATGACCCGTTCATTACCGATGCCGCCGTGTTCGAGAAGGACGGAGTGGAGAAGGTCGACTCGGTAGAGGATCTCTATTCGCGGGCCGATTTCCTTTCGCTGCACATTCCCGCAACTCCGCAGACGGTCAAATCCATCGGGTATGACCTGATGATGTCGATGCCCAAGGGCGCGACTCTGGTCAACACGGCCCGCAAGGAGGTTATCGACGAGGAGGGCGTAATGCGTGCAATGACTGAGCGCGAGGATCTGAAATATATAACCGACATCGCTCCTGAAGCGGCAGCCGATATGGCTGAAAAGTTCGGCAAGCGTTTCTTCGCAACACCCAAGAAGATGGGAGCCGAGACCGCCGAGGCAAATATCAATGCCGGTCTGGCTGCAGCAAGTCAGATTGTGGATTATTTTGTCAACGGCAATGTCAAATTCCAGGTAAACAAATAACATTATGGTAAAGATCAAACCGTTCAAGGGAATACGTCCGCCGAAGGAACATGCCGCAGAGGTGGCGTCCCGTCCGTACGACGTTCTGAATTCCGCCGAGGCTAAAGCCGAGGCTACCGAACGTTCGCTCCTGCATATCATCAAGCCTGAGATTGATTTCGAACCCATAGCCGACGAGCATTCGCAGGAGGTTTACGACAAGGCAGTCGAGAACTTCAAGCTGTGGCGCAAGAACGGCTGGCTCAAACAGGACGACGAAGAGCACTACTATATATATGCGCAGACCATGAATGGCCGTACGCAGTACGGTTTGGTCATGTGCTGCCATTTCGAGGATTACCTCTCGGGTGCGATCAAGAAACACGAGCTTACACGTCCCGACAAGGAGGAGGACCGCATGAAACATGTCTTCAACCAGAAGGCCAATATCGAGCCGGTATTCTTCGCCTATCCCGACAATGCCGAGATAGACGCCATCGTCGCCGATATCGTGAAGAACAACGAGCCCGAGTATGATTTTACGGCTGAAGACGGATTCGGACACCATTTCTGGGTTATCCGTGACGAGGCGACGAACAAGCGCATAACCGAAATATTCGGGTCGATACCTGCCCTGTATGTTGCCGACGGTCACCACCGTACGGCTGCAGCTGCACGTGTGGGCCAGGCCATGATGGCCAAGAATCCGGATCACAAGGGCGATGAGGAGTATTGTTACTTCCTTGCCGTGACGTTCCCTGCCTCGCAGTTGAATATCATCGACTACAACCGTGTGGTCAAGGATCTCAACGGTATGACGCCTGAAGAGTTCGTCGAGGCACTGAAAAATGATTTCGATGTCGAGAAGAAGGGCAAGGAGATATACCGCCCCGCCGCCCTGCACAACTTCGCGATGTATCTCGACGGCGAATGGTACAGCCTTACGGCCAAAAAGGGTACGTACGACGACAATGACCCGATAGGTGTGCTGGACGTGACGGTGCTGTCGAACCTCGTGCTCGACAAGCTGCTGGGCATAAAGGATCTTCGCACCTCGAAACGTATAGATTTTGTCGGCGGAATCCGCGGTCTCGGCGAGCTGAGCAAGCGCGTGGACAGCGGCGAGATGAAGGTGGCGTTTGCGCTTTATCCCGTATCCATGAAGCAGCTGATCGACATTGCCGATACTGGTAACATCATGCCTCCGAAGACCACGTGGTTCGAACCGAAACTCCGTTCGGGCGTGGTTATCCACTCATTCGAGGAGTAATACCCGGCCTTCCAATATGAAAACACCCTTGTGCAACTGCACAAGGGTGTTTTTTTGTTATTGCGCCTTTATCGTGACCGAAGTGCCTGCAACACCTTTCGCCGAAGCCTTGACCGTGATGTCGCCGCCGTGGTCTGCGGACTGTACTATTGCGGTAAGCTGTCCGTTGAACAGGTGCATGTGCGGCTCGCGGAACGATTCGAGCGATGTGGGGTCGCCGTTGGCGATGGCGAGGAAATGCCCGGCGCCGCTTACGTCTATTTTGATCTCGCGGCTGTCGGTGGGCACGGGATTGCCGTCCTTGTCAACCAGATGTACGTTTATATATGTCAGGTCCTTGCCGTCGGCCGTAATTACGCTGCGGTCCGGTGTGAGTTCAATGCGGCGGGCCTTCGATGCCGTGCGCACACTCTTCTCCATGACGGCGTGTCCGTCGGCGTCGTATGCCACCACGCGCAGATCGCCCGGCTCATACCTCACGTCGTTCCACATGAGGCGGAAGCGTTCCATGTTGCTGTTGCGGTTTTTGCTCCTGCGGCCCTGGCTCTTGCCGTTGACAAAGAGCTCGGCCGACGGATATGACGTGTAGACGAATACGGGAGTTGTTTCACCTTCACGACCCGCCCAGTTCCAGTGCGGCAATATGTGGAGTGTCGGCGATGAGGTGTTCCATACGCTGCGATAGAGCCAGTAACGGTCCTTGGGTATCGACGCAAGGTCTATTATGCCGAACATCGAGCTGTGGTTGGGCCATGCGTCGGTATCGTACGGTGTCGGCTCTCCGAGGTAGTCGAAGCCGGTCCATACGAACTGGCCCATGAGCCACGGCAGGTCTTCGTCGGCGGCGAGATCATCGTCTGGAATGTTCGACCAGTAGCAGTATTCTACGTCGTAGGACGACGACTGGTTGCCGTCATGCATTTTCGTATGCCCCTTCTCGACTGGGAAATGGTATGTGCCGCGCGAACTTACGGTCGAGGCCGTCTCGCTGCCGAGGATCAGGTTCTGCGGCAGTTTGTCGTAGGCTTCGTTATAGCGTGAAACCTTGTAGTTGAAGCCCGGGACGTCGAGCAGAGCCGCAAATCCGTTGTCGAGAACGCTGTTTATCTGGTCCATGCCGCAGGTGACGGGGCGCGTGGGATCTTCGCGGTGGCATATCGACTGCAGCCATGTCGCCACCTTGTATCCGTCGGCGGTCCACTGCGTCGGAACCTCGTTGCCTATGCTCCACATCACGACCGAGGGATTGTTGCGGAATGCGTGTATCATGTTGACCATGTCCTTCTCGGCCCACTCGTCGAAAAAGCGGTGATAACCGTTTTCGCATTTGGCCACCTCCCATTCGTCGAACGATTCGACCATCAGCATGAATCCCATCTCGTCGCACAGCTCCACAAGTTCGGGTGCCGGCATGTTGTGCGAGGTGCGTATGGCGTCACAGCCCATATCCTTGAGCATTGTAAGCTGGCGGCGTATGGCGGCTTTGTTGACGGCGGCCCCCAGCGGCCCGAGGTCGTGATGGAGACATACACCCTTGAACTTGCGGTTCTGGCTGTTCAGGAAGAACCCCTTGTCGGCACGCAGTTCGATGCTCCGTATGCCGAAACGTGTGGTATAGGTGTCTACCCTTTCGCCGTTGTAATACACTTCCGATTCAGCCGTGTAGAGCACGGGAGCCTCCGGCGACCACAGTGCGGGACTCTCGACCGTGAAGTGCTGTTCGAAGTCCATTCCGTGATTGAGTTTCCGGGTGTTGTCCTTACGTGCGACGATATTGCCGCCGGCGTCCCTTATGACCGTCGCTACGCGCACCATGTCGCCGTCGGCTATGCCTTCGATCTCCGTGCGCAGGCATACCGACGCATAATCATTGCCGACATACGGTGTCGTGATGCAGGTCCCCCAAACGGGGATGTGTACGCGTTCGGTGACTATGAGGTGTATGTTGCGGTAGAGTCCTGCTCCCGGGTACCAGCGCGCCGATTGCGGCAGGTTTTGCAGTTCGACATATATGGTGTTTTCTCCGTCATGTACCAGACTGCTTATGTCGAGACTGAACGGGGTGTAGCCGTAGGCCCACTCGCCGGCCTTTTGGCCGTTGACATATACCTTCGGTTCGCTCATGGCACCGTCGAACAGCAGTTCGACGCATTTGCCTCCGGTATCCGAAAGAGTGAACGTGCGGCGGTACTGTCCCTGGCCGAAGTACGGCAGCCCGCCCGTGCGCCCTGTCTTTTCACTCTCTTCGGTCTCGCCGTTCTGGATTATCGCAACGGTCTGCAGGTCGTTTGCGCGGTCGAAAGGACCGTATATGGCCCAGTCGTGCGGTACGGTGACCTCCTGCCATTCGGCATCGGTTGCCGGAGCCCCGCGGTGAAACTCCCATGTGCCGTCGAGCGTAAGTTCAGTGCGGGGCTGCGCGCCAAGGCCCGCAACCGCCGCAAGAGCCAGAATGAATATGGTAAATCGCAGTTTCATCTCTCCAATCCGTTATTTGAATGCATCGAGAGCCTTTGTCGGAGTGCCGTTTGCGTCGAATGCACCCTTGTTGTAGCCTCCGTTGTATCCAGGTGCCGCCTGCGGCTCCCAGTAGAAGACTCCGAGGCATGCACCGCCGGTGTTCTCCCTGGTCTGTGACAGCAGATAACTCAGGAATTCGTAGGCCGTATCCTCTTCGTTCCATTCGAGGCCTGTTTCGCAGATCATCAGTTTCTTCCCGTATGTGTCGTACAGTGTCTTGATGTTCGAAATGCAGTTGTCGGTAACGCTGCGCCAGTCGGTCGTCGACGGATAGAGCGACATGCCTATCATGTCGAACTTGCCACCGTTGTCTTTCAGAATGTTGAATATGTTGGTATAGCGTCCGAGGCGGTCGCCGCCGTCGAGGTGCACGATTACCTGCGCTTCGGGGAAGACGCTCTTCACGGCATCATACCCTGCCGTCGTCAGTGCCGCATAGTTCTCGGGGTGACGGCTTGCGCGGCCAAGCTCCCAGAGCATGCCGTCGGTGGTCTCGTTGCCCACCTGCACCCATTCGGGCTCGATGTCGAACTCCTTGAGCAGCGACAATACATCGACCGTATGGTCGGCAACGGCCTGCTTCATGGCCTCGATGTCGTATGAACTCCATGCCGCCGGTATGGTCTGCGAGCCTGGGTCGGCCCATGTGTCGCTGTAATGGAAGTCGATCATCAGCCGCATACCCAGCTCCTTGGCACGCAGAGCCTTGACAAGGACATCTTCCCTGCTGTTCCAGCCATCGGCCGGGTTGACCCATACGCGAAGACGTATTGCGTTCATTCCCAGGTCCTGCAGCAGCGACATGCACTCCTGTTCTATGCCGTCCGTATTCTTGAAGGTGTATCCCTCCTTCTCCATCTGTGTCAGCCAGCTTACGTCGGCTCCCTTGACGAAAGCCGTCTTGTCGATGGCCGGTGTTTCCGGCTTTACGTACGAGCCCTCGAACGTATCGTCGCCGCACCCATACAGTGCGAGTACTCCGGCGACCAAAGTCATTATGTTCATCATTTTCATATTGGTGTCAGTTTGTGTGCTGCGGGCCCGGCCATTGTCGGCCGGCCCCGCAACCGGTGTTACTTATTCCGTTTTGGTGAATGTAAGTTTATATGAGGAGGCGTCCGTTACATCGAAGGATACGGTATATGTGCCTGATTCGAATGTTTCGGGCAACTGCATGCTGTCGTCCGATCCTACGGCTGTGGCCGTGCCGTCGAAATCGGTGTCGGCGTATCCCCATGACCAGTCTTCGTTCATAATCACCTTGCAGTACTGCCCTGCCGACAGTTCGCATGTGGTCTGCCATGTCTTGCTTGCGGCATTATAGCTCATGACGTTGGTTGTAGTGTTCCATGAATTGCCGTCGTAGACGAACGACATGGTATTGACGGCTTTCTCGCTCCATGCCAGGTCGGGCAGTGAAACTGTGATGTAATGCAGCCCTATGTCGCTGAACCAGCAGTTGTTCATGCCCTCCTCCGTCGTGAGTGCATATTGGCCGGCACTCGGAGAACTGCCGTAGATGACTTCGTCGGCCGTTTGCAGCAGGAAATCGCCCTCGCCGTCATTCCATGAAGGTATGTAGACATAACCCTCGTAGATGCCGTCCTTGGCCGGCGAGTGGAGCGTTGATGCCAGACCGTTCAGATAGTGGGATTTGTAAGCGTAATACACGTACAGGTACTCGTCGTATGTGACTTCCGGCGTGTCGCCCGTCTCGACAATCGTGTATGTCAGGGCCGACGGATCGGTCAGATTGAGCGTTATCTTGAGTTTTCCGGCTGCGGCCGACGGTATGAAGGCATCGTTCGTACGTTCGAGTTTGCCGTCGCCGTCAGTGTCGGAGTATCCCCAGTCCCAATCGCCGTTTACGATGAAACGTATGCCCGACTCTCCCCATTCGGCAGCGTCGATCGTTGCACTCCATGTATTCGTGGCAACGCTGTATGTCATCGGTGCTGTTTCGAGGCTCCACGAGTTGAAATCGCCCGTGACGGCTATCGACGATACTTCGACGAAGTCCCAGTGTCGCACGTCGTCGTTGAAGTCGGCCGTGATGTAGATATTTCCCGAAACGGTAGTCCATATCTTGTACATGTCCTCGCCGGCATAAAGGCGGTTAAGACCGTCCGATGTGGGAGCCGAACCGTAGATGTGCGCTCCGCTCGGATTCTCGGCGTCCGCGAACTTGAAGTTCCACCACTGGCTGACATATGCAAAGCCCGTATATACGGCGTCGTTGTTCACGGAGTAGAGTTTGTAGGTGTAGGTATCGGCCAAAGTCGTATCGTCGATTGCCTGGAACATGTAGATGAAGCTCGATGTCGGTACCGTGTATGCCGGATCCTCGGGATATGTCGGGTCGGGCGTTTCGGGTATGTCGCCGTCGTCGTCGATCGTGCAGGTGTAATTTACAACATCGACCTTGAGCGTGTGTTCTCCGGCCGTTCCTATAGTCAGTTGTGACTTGACGCCGGCTTCGCTGACGAACGAGATCTTTCCTTCGGCATCGGCAACGATCGAGAACGGATATTCTCCGGCATTCGAACCCTGCGAACCGACCGTGGTGTCGTAGAGAAGACCGGTGCCCGAGAGTGTCACCTCGGCATTGTCAGCCGTGGTTGTAAATTCGGCGTACCATGCGTTGGCTGTGGTGTTGAAGGTCATCGGGACTTCGGTGCCGCCGATCGTTGCTGTCAGCTCCGGCATAGCCACGTCTTTCCACAATTCGTCGCCCGTGCTCATGAAAACATACTGGCAGCCGACATAACCTACCGTCCAGCAGTTCCACATGGTCGACTCCGTCGTCAGCGGGAACGGGTTGTTGTCGGTGCCTGCATTGCCCCATACCGTACCGTCACCCTCGACGAAGTAGAAGTTGGCCCAGCCTCCGCCGTTTCCGTCATTCTCATCGAGCGAGAGGAAGCCCTCGTAATTGCCGTCCTGCTGCTCGGAATAGAGCACGGCATATACGGTGGCCCCGTCGGTGCCGCGCATGAGGCACTGGCTCATGTCTACGCTGTAAGGCGTGACGTTGAACGATATGACGTTGCTGTAATAGGGCTCTACGTTGTCGCCGAACGACGACTTCATGCGTACGTACAGCGGTTGCGACACACCGGGGGTAAGCCCGGCGCGTGTAACGATGCCGTTGAATTCGAGATGGGTGTACTGTACCGTGCGCGCACCGTTGCTCATGAGCATCTCGCGTACGGTCGTGAAGCTCTCGTCGGCCGAGAACTGCAGGTTGTTGGTCACGAAGTCGTCGGTAACGCCGACGGTCGGGTTGCTCAACGATACCGTTATGTCGTTCCAGTAGAACGTTGCGGCCAGTTCGGTGGGCGCATCGATGTCGAGAACCACGTCCTTGCCTCCGCCGAGCGTCACGCCGCCGTCGGGGTTCGATACGTAGATCGTCTCGCCGTCCTTGGCGCAGGCGGCCATGGCTGCCGCCGCGACAAGGCATATGATCGGTTTTATGAAGTTTTTCATGGATTGAAGATATTAATAATTTTCGTTGTAGAGGTTGGGGTTGGCCGATATTTCGGTCGAAGGTATCGGATAGAGGTTGTATTTGCTGTCTACGCCGCGGCCGTCTATCGAGTTACCCTTCCACTGCCATACATAAGCATCGGAGGTGAACTTGCCGAAGCGTATGAGGTCAGTACGACGCACGCACTCCCAATAGAGCTCGCGGGCGCGCTCATCGAGGAAGAAGTCCACGGTCATCTCTTCGGCCGTAATGTCGCCCGAATTGTCGCCGTATGCACGCTGGCGGACCAGGTTCACATACCCTAATGCCTCGCTTGCCGTGGCTCCCGTGCCGCCGCGTACGACGCTCTCTGCCAACATCAGGTAGACGTCGGCAAGGCGGAACATCGGGAAGTCGGTGTCGACACCGTATGAAGCCGTATTCGATGCCTGCGTACCGTCGTCCTTGAGGTTGCTCCATTTGGTGGCGAAGTAGCCGTTCTTCTTGTCGTCGATCGACGACGAGAACATCATCGACTGTCCGTCGGTATGGAACATCGCGCGCTTGTCTGCTACCGACGTGGTGCCTTCGGTGTACCCGAATTTCGCAGGCAGTTCACCGCGCACGCGGAACATGCCCCAACCGCTCGTAACGCCGTAATCGGCCGGGTTCTGTGTCGAGTCGTTGTCGCCGACAAGCCCGCAAACGATGTATGTCGTGGCTCCCCACGAGACGGTATACCGGCTGTCGACGACGAGCGGGAAGATGATCTCGTTCGTACGCTTGTCGTTGTCGGCATTGAAGAGTTTGGCGTATTCGGGTTCGAGCGAGTAGCCTGCACCTATGATCTTGTTGCAGTATGTGATGCAGTCGGTGTAGCGCGGTGTCGACGTGTAGACCTCGGCATTGAGGTACATGCGGGCCAGCAGCGCCCATGCGGCACCCTGCGACGCACGTCCGTATTCGCACTCGGCGGGTTCAGACAGCTCTCCCTCGATTGTCATGAGTTCTGTTTCGATGTATTCGAATACCTGCGCACGGGTGTAACGCGGAGGCGTGTATGTACCTACGGTGTCGTTCTCGGTCACGAAAGGAATGTTGCCGTAGAGATCCATTGCGTGGTAATAGGCCAATGCCCGCAGAAAACGGGCTTCGGCCCTGTACTGGCACAGTGTCTGCTGTTCCTCTTCGCTGAAACGCGACAGGGCCTCGTCGGTGGCGTTGCGCAGGAACTCGTTGCAGAGCGAGATGGTGTAGTATATGCGGTAGTATGTGTCGGATACCCATGCGTCGTCGGCGTCCCATGACATATAGGTCAGACCTGTCATCTTGTTGCTTTCGATCCATGTGTAGGCGCACTCCTCGGTCGGGACCTCCTGCATGTTTATGTAGCAGCGCATGTAGTCGTATCCGCTGTTGCTCGACAGGTCGGCGTTGCCGCCGCCGAGCTCCTGCCCCGCTATCACGAATGATGCATAGCATTTGGCCAGCACCGAATTGTAGTTCTCGACCGACGTGTAGACGTCCTTCGACGGGGGCGTGGTCTTGGGATAGACGTCGAGATCGTTTATGCACGACGAGAGCATCAGGGCTCCTGTCGCAACCATTATGTTCAGTATTGTAGTTTTCATGATGTTGCGATGTTAAAATTCGAATCCGACAGACAACGAGTAGATGCGCGGACGCGGATAGAACGAACTGTCAATGCCGCCCGGCACTTCAGGATCCACTCCCGAATACTTCGTGATCGTAAATACGTTCTGAACCATTGCCGAGACGTTCATGCGGCACCATTTGGCTATGTTGCCGATGTTGTATGTCAGAATGAGGTTGTCCATCTTCAGGAACGACGCATTCTCGACGTAATAGTCCGACAGATACTGGCGGCTGGTGAATCCCGTCTTCAGGTAGCTGCGGTTCAGGTTGTTGAGCTGGTAGGCATTGTACGACACCGTATTGAAGGCTCCGGTGTTCATCGCCATGCCGTTGTAGACGTAGTTGCCTATGTTAGCACGCAGGCTCGTCGAGAGCGTCAGCTTCTTCCAGCGGATCGAGGTGGTGAAGCCGAGTATATAGTCGGGTGCCGGCGAGTGGTAGAAATACCTGTCGGCCTGGCCGTCGCCGTCGATGTCGGCATATCGCCCCTCCAGAGGTTTGCCGCTCTCGTCATAAAGCTGTTTGTAGACGTAGAAGGCATACGGGGTCTGCCCTTCGGTGAAGGTCTGGAAATAGTAGTCGTCGATCCATGTTCCGGCCGGTGTAGATACCACTTCGCCATCGCGCTTGTTGAGCGAAAGATTGGTGATCTTGCTGCGCTGCCATGAGGCGTTGAAGCCGATGTTCCATGTCCAGTCTTCGGTGTCGACCGGTACGGCATTGATCGTCAGCTCGACGCCTTCGCTGTCGATATTGCCGACGTTGGTCATCACCGTCTTGTCGAAGTTGCTGCCGGCCGGTGCCGGTACCGATGCGAGCAGGTCCTTGGTTCGGCGTGTGTAGTAGTCGATGCTTCCCGACAGGCGGTTGTTGAAGAATCCGAAGTCGAGGCCGACGTTCCATGATTCGGTCGTCTCCCACTTGAGATTGGGCATGTAGGCCTCGGGACGGTACGTGTAGACGGGAACGCCGCCGAAGATGTATTGAGCACCGGTCTGGCTGAGCGTATAGGTCGGGATATACGAGTAGTTGCCGATGTTGTCCTGCTGACCGGTCACACCGAACGAAGCACGCAGCTTGAGGTTGCTGACCGTGCGGCTGTCACGCAGGAACGATTCGTTGGATATGCGCCATGCCACTGCTACCGATGGGAACGTGCCCCAGCGGTTGTCCTTCGAGAAGCGCGAGGTGCCGTCGCGGCGTATGGTCGCAGTCAGCATGTAGCGGTCGTCGTAGGTGTAGTTCAGACGTCCGTAGAACGACAGCAGCACATGCTCCTGATACGTTGCCGGCGATGTCGTGTAGATTTCACCAGCGGTCGTGTATTCGTAGTACTCGGGACTCGTATCCTTCCATGCCTGATAGTCGTAACCGACGGTTACGTCGAACGTGCTCTTTATCGAGGCGACATGCTTGTTATAGTTGAGATAGGTGGTGAGCAGCCGGTTGTGTTTCTCTTCGGGGCCGTATGAGTAGTCGCGTCCGTTGGTCGTGTAGTACTGGAACGCCTCCTTGGGGACGAAGACCTTGCCTCGGCCGTCGGCGTAGTCGTATCCGAGCGTGGCATGGAAACGCAGGTCGGGCAGGAAATGCATCTTGTAGTCTACGTCGAAGTTGCCGATTACACGGTACACCTGACTGGTCGAGTGGAACTGGTTGAGCAGCGCTACCGGATTGGCCAGGGCACCTATTACGGGCGTGCCGCCGGCATCTACCCCCTCGGTATAGCCACCGAAGGCGTCGCTGCCCGAATATACGGGTACCGTCGGGTTGTATGCTGCAGCACCCCATACGGCGTCGGTCTGCGCGAAACGGTTGTTGTTGAGAGCACCCTTCACGCTGATGTTGAATTTGAGATAGTCCTTGAAGAACGAAGGCGACAACGATATCGAACCCGTCCATCGTTCGGCATTGTCCGTGCGCAGGATACCGTCCTGGTTATAGTAACCGGCCGAGAACCTGAACGGGAAGTTTTCGGTGAAACGTCCGGCAACACTGAGGTTGTTGTCCGTCCCGAATGCCGTTTTGTAGATCTCGTCGTTCCAGTCTGTACGGGTGTTGCCCAGCAACGCCTTCTGTGCCTCGGTGCCTCGGCTGTTGATTACGCCGATGAACTCGTCGGCCGAGAGCATGTCGGCCACCCTTGTACGTGTCTGCAGCGAATTGGTCGTCGAGAACGAAATCTTGAGTTTGTCGTTGCCCGAGCCCTTCTTCGTCGTTATGATTATTACGCCGTTCGAGGCACGCGAACCGTATATCGCCGTTGAAGATGCGTCCTTGAGTACGGTCATCGATTCTATGTCGTTGGGGTTGATCAGACTCAGGAAGTTGCTGCTGTTGCCGCTGATGCCGCCGATCTCCAGAGGCACGCCGTCGAGAACTATCAACGGGTCGTTCGATGCGTTGAGCGACGCTCCGCCGCGGATACGTATCGTGCTGCCCGAGTTGGGCGAACCGCTCGACTGCATGATCTGCACACCGGCGATCTTGCCGTTGATGAGCTGTTCGGGCGAGGAGATGAGTCCTTCGTTGAAGTCCTTGTCGCTGACGGTCGACACGGCACCCGTAAGATCTCCCTTGCGGACGGTTCCATATCCGATTACGACAACCTCGTTGATCTGCTCGGTGTCGGGTTTCATCGTGATGTCGACAGTCGTACGGCTGCCGACAGGGATAGTTTGCGTCGTGTAGCCGATGTAGGAGAATACGAGTTCGTCGTGACCTTCGGGCAGCGTGATGCTGTACCGTCCGTCGATGTCGGTCGATACTCCGACCGACGTGCCGTCGACGTAGACCGTGACACCCATGAGCGGTGCGGAATTCTCGTCGACGACCACGCCCGTAACGTGCTTTTCGGACGTTTGGGCGTAAAGTGATGTCGTGCATGTCGATACCGATATGGCTATCGACACGGCCAACATAGTCAGAAGTTTCAGTCGTTTCATATATGTATTTAGGTGTGGTTGGCCGAAACGGCCGCAGGGCCGTCCCGGAATGATTTAAAATATGGTTGTCGGAGTTGGTTGCGATGAGCAGATGCCGTCGGCAATGCTCATCTTTTGGTGTGTAGTGTCATCTCATAGGCCGTAGGTTCGTTTTAGGTTGATACAAAATTATCAAAACCTCACCCGGCGTATTACTACAAAATGGACAATCACTACCGTATTTTGGACATATATTGAATTTTTGGCCAATACGGAAGTCGTTAATGCAATTTTTACATGTTGGCGCTGCTGTTTTCGTTTATTTGAAAAAATGGCCTTATGCTTGTCTCGACATTCACTTTTTTGTACATTTGTAGATGCCATACCTGAACAGATGAACAAATACCTTCTCACGATATTTTCGGTCGTATTGCTGTTGCCGTCCGCGGTTCATGCCTCGGAATCGGATTCGGTGCGCAATTTCGAACACATAACCGAAATGGACGGCTCAAGGCCCAAAGTCTACGCGATAGCGCAGGACGATACCGGTTATCTGTGGTTCGGAACAGACAATGGAGTGATCCGTTACGACGGATACCGTTACAGGCATTACGATCTTTGCGAAAACGATAATTCGTTTGTCAACAAGCTGCGTATAAATGTGTTGTGCAAATCATCAGACGGAACGCTTTATGTTGGGACCGACAACGGAATATATCTCTATGACCGGGATATGGACCGTTTCTCGAAGTTGGATTGCAGTGACGGGCGGCACGTCAAAGCGTTGGTCGTAGATGGCGGTATGTTGTGGGCCGGTACCACGACCGGCCTGTTGAGAGTTAAACTTGACAGTGATGACGCCGTCTCGTATGGCCATGCGTCCGGATTGCCGTCAGAGCACGTATCGAGTGCGGCCGAGATCGGTGGGCATCTGTATTTCGGCTCCTATAATTACATATATGAATATGACGGAACCGGCGGATTCGGGGTTACGGCCATACCCTATGCCTCCCGTTATCCGAACAATATGGTTCTGGCCATTGCTGCCGATGCTGCGGATAGTGACGTGATATGGCTCGGAACGGAGCGCGGCCTTATAAGGTTCGACCTGTCGGACGACTCGTCGGCGATGTATCTCGCCAACAATCCCGTCAAGGCGTTCTACTATGACGACGACGGTAATTTGTGGGTCGGGACAGATAACGGCCTCTACATATCTGCCGGTGAAGGTTCGTTTGTGAAATACGGGCATGAGGTAGGCAATTCCCGATCAATAGTCAACGATGTGGTCTGGTGCATCTCCCGTGACATGACGGGAAACGTATGGCTCGGAACCGACGGCGGTGTGTCGACAATGCTGGCCAGCCGCGCCTACAGGGTTCATGGCATAAGGGATATAACCGGGTCGACCGACGGCAATGACATAATGGCGCTGTGCCGCGACCGTCGCGGAGTGTTATGGCTCGGCGGGTTCGGGGGACTGGTCGGATATGACGCCGCACGTGGACGGAGCATATGGCTGCGTGCCGACAAAGGCCCCGCTTCGCGCAGGTTGTCGCACAACAAGGTGCGGGACCTTTACGATGACGGAGCTGTGCTGTGGATTGCGACGGACGGAGGTCTCAACAGCTATGAATACGATACGGGCAATGTTCGCCATTATGTAATAGAGGAGCCGGGACGCACCTACAGTTCCAACTGGATGTATGTCGTGGAGGAGGACGCTGACGGCAATCTGTGGCTCGGGACATATGACGGCGGGCTCTTTGTCATATCCAAACACCGGCTTGCCGACGGAGGCTCGGGAACGTATGTCGCTGACAGGCATTATGCCCTCGGTGAGGGACAGGGCAGTACGTCGATACCGAGCAATATAGTCAGCGCCGTATCGGTCGGCCCGGACGGGATCTTTGTCGGAACGGGTACGGGCGGAGCGGTATTCAGCAGGGACGGAGGTCAGAGCTTTATGGCCCTGCCCGGGTGCGGTGATGTCTATGTCAATGATGTCGACCGTGATGATGACGGCCGCTTGTGGCTGGCGACTAACAGGGGGCTGATGCGTTTCGATGCTGTTGCCGGGAGTGTCGACACGGTTGTACGGCAGAGCGGAGGTGTAGGATTTGTTGCTCTCAACGGAAACGATGTCTGGTTCTCCACCCCGGAAGGTGTTGCGTGCATCGATACTTCAGGCGGGAGTCGCACCAACTATGTGGTATCGGGCCATAATCTTAACTGTGCAATCTACGATAGCGTCTCGGAGTGTTTGTGCCTCGGGACTGTCGACGGGTATATCGAACTCGAACCCGATGCTCCGGCGGAAAATGCGGCCGTTGCCGGAGTCGCGATTACAGACCTGTTCATCGACGGCACTCCGGTAAGTGTGGGCGCAGCATACGATGGCAATACGATATTGAAGACATCGGTCGCGCGGCAGCATAAGGTGACCCTCAGGCATGACCAAAATACATTTTCCGTTGCATTTTCGCAGTTCCGTTTCATGTCGCCCGTCAAGGTGCGCTATGCCTATCGGCTTGCAGGTCTCGACGATACGTGGCAGATGCTCGACAACGCCGACAACAAGGTGACCTTTATCGGGGTTCCGGCCGGCAAATACCGCTTCGAGGTGTGCCGTGCTGCTCCGGACGGGACGCATGAGGGGAATACGGCGGCGCTCGATATCCGCATACGTCCGGTATGGTACCGCAGCGGCTGTGCGGTGGCGGCCTATGTCGTTGCCGTGATATTGCTTCTTTATGTCGGGTGGCTTGTGCTGCGTGCACGCCACCGCCGCGGCATAGAGCGTGCCCGACAGGCTGAGGCCCTGCGTTTTGCGGATATGAAGCTCGATTTCATGTCGAATATAGCACATGAGTTCAAGACGCCGCTTACGTTGATAATAAACCGCATGCAGGCCATGCAGATGCAGCGTCGGGAAGGCGGGAAGGACGACCCGGACATTGCGGCCATACGCCGCAATGTCGACAAGATACATTCGCTGATAAACAGCATGGCCGAGTTCAACGACAACAATGCCGAGCCGTTGTTCCTGCCGACCGAGACTCTGGCCCCCGATTTTGTCAGGAGTTGTTTCGACCAGTTCGACAAGGAGTTCAGGTGCAAAGGCATAGATGCCCGTTTCGAGTCCGACGATATCCCGTATGCCTTCATGTGGGATCATGCCCGCATGGAGTCGGTATTTACCAATATCATATCCAATGCCGTGAAGTTTACGCCTGAAGGCGGCCGCATAACGGTGTCGGTTAGGGTCACGGGCCAGACTGCCGGGACCGTCACGGCGGAGATACGTGTCGAGGATAACGGCGTGGGAATTGCTCCGGAGGAGCTGCCCAACATATTCGACAAGTACTATACGGCACGCTCCAACAGCAATATGAACCGCGGAGGTACAGGTATCGGGCTGTACCTTGTCAGGCAGTTTGTCGAGAAGCACGGCGGTACGGTAGGCATGACATCGGAGCCGGGGCGAGGAACGGCTGTATCGGTCGTAGTCTCGGCGGACAAATCGGTCGGGTACGCCGTCGATGGCGACGGTGACGAGGCGGTTGCCGTGCACAATCTGAAAAAGGAGTGGCCGTATGACCGCAAACCCAAGGTCATGGTCGTGGAGGACAATGCCGAGATAAGCGGTCTTGTAGCCGGGTCGCTTTCGCCGGATTTCGATGTTGTGGCGGCTTGTAACGGCAATGAGGCCCTTGAAAGGATCGTGGCGGACATGCCGGACCTGGTGGTTACGGATCTGGTGATGCCCGGAATGGACGGCATGGAGTTGTGCCGCCGTTTGCGCAACAATATAGCCACGGCGATGCTCCCGATAATAGTGCTGACAGGAAAGGTTGACCGCAGGACCGAAATTGACGCGTTCGAGTTCGCCGATGCATTCATTGCCAAGCCGTTTAATGCAGCCTATTTGAAAAACCGTATTGTTCAGTTGCTGATAAGGCATGAGAAGAACAGGCGCAAGGCTGCCGAGCGGAACCTGATCACGCCGCAGCGCGGGGAGAGCCTTTCGTCGCCAGACGAGCTCTTCCTGCAGCGGGTCATGGAGGTGGTCGAGGCTAACATCTCGGATCCCGATTTCAACGCCTCGATACTGTGTGACAAGTGCGGGTACAGCTCCAAGCAGGTCTACCGCAAGATCAAGCAGCTGACCGGCCTGACCACGGTGGAGTTCATACGCGACATACGTCTGAAAAAGGCCGCCATATTCCTCGGGCAGGATAAACTGACCGTTTCGGAAATAATGTATATGGTCGGTTTTACCAACAACTCCTATTTTGCGCAGTGTTTCAAACAGAAATACGGTATCTCTCCCTCCGAATATGCGAAAAGCCGGGGCGAAAATGGAGTAGAAAGATGACTTCGGGTGTTTGAAAAGACAAATTTTTTTGCTATATTTGTACAATGCATTAAAACTTTAACGCAATGGCGAAAATAAAAGGTAAAATAGTTGTCGACAAGGAGCGCTGCAAAGGGTGCGGCGTATGCGTGGCATCGTGTCCGTGCGATGTTCTTGCACTGTCGACATTCGTTAACAGCAAAGGCTACCCCGTCGCCGAGATGGCCAATCCCGATGCCTGTACGGGGTGCGCATCGTGCGGCATAATATGCCCCGACAGTTGCATAACGGTATATCGTCAAAAATTCGAATAACTATGGCGGAGAAAGAGGTAAAACTGATGAAAGGTAACGAGGTGATAGCCCATGCTGCCATTCGTTACGGTTGTGACGGTTATTTCGGCTACCCCATTACCCCGCAGTCGGAGGTAATGGAGACCCTGATGGAACTCAAACCCTGGGAAACTACGGGTATGGTCGTGCTTCAGGCCGAGTCGGAGATTGCGTCCGTGAACATGTTGTACGGCGGTGCCGCAACGGGCAAGCGAGTGATGACTTCGTCGTCGAGTCCCGGTGTGAGCCTTATGAGCGAGGGCATGAGTTATCTTGCCGGTGCCGAACTGCCGTGTCTTATAGTGAACTGCCAGCGTGGCGGCCCGGGTCTCGGTACGATCCAGCCGTCGCAGGGTGACTATTTCCAGGCCTGCAAGGGCGGAGCCCACGGTGACTTCCACCTTATCGTGCTGGCACCCAATTCGGTGCAGGAGATGCACGATTTCGTGGCCGACGCATTCGACCTGGCATTCAAGTACCGTAACCCGGCGATGATACTGGCGGACGGTGCCATCGGCCAGATGATGGAGAAGGTTACGCTGGCCCCGCAGCGACCGCGCAAAACCGATGCAGAGATAGAGGAGGAGTGCAAGAGCTGGGCAATATTCGGAAAGACTCCCGACCGCCCGCGCAATGTGATCACCTCGCTCGAGTTGCGCTCGGAGGAGATGGAGAAGATAAACCTGCGCCTGCAGGCCAAATACAAGGCCATGGAGGAGAACGAGGTGCGTTACGAGGCAATCGAATGCGACGATGCCGACTACGTGATCGTGGCCTTCGGATCGTCGGCCCGCATATGCTCGGCAACCGTCGAACTTGCCCGCAACGAGGGCTTGAAGGTAGGCTTGTTGCGTCCCATAACGTTGTATCCGTTCCCGACCAAACCGATAGCTGAATTGGCGGCACGCGGCGTCAAGGGATTCCTCAGCGCCGAACTTAATGCCGGACAGATGGTTCAGGACGTGAAACTCGCCGTGAACGGTGTCGTTCCCGTCGAGCATTACGGACGTCAGGGTGGCTCGATGTTCACTCCCGACGAGGTTCTTCAGGCTTTGAAAGATAAAATCATAAACAGAGGATAGTCATGGGCGAAGTAGAATTGAAACAGGAAAATATCGTGTACGCCAAGTCCAAGCTCATTCTGGACAATGTCATGCACTACTGCCCGGGTTGCAGTCACGGCACGGTACACAAACTTATTGCGGAAGTCATCGAGGAGATGGGCCTGCAGTCGAAGACTATCGGTATCAGCCCCGTGGGCTGTGCGGTTTTTGCATACAACTATATCGACATAGACTGGGCCGAGGCGGCTCACGGACGCGCCTGCGCCGTGGCGACAGGTATCAAGCGCCTGCACCCCGACAAACTCGTCTTCACATATCAGGGTGACGGCGACCTGTCGGCAATAGGTACGTGCGAGACCATACATGCGGCTGCCCGCGGCGAGAATATCGTGGCCATATACATCAACAATGCGATTTACGGTATGACCGGAGGCCAGATGGCCCCGACTACCCTGCTCGGCATGAAGACGGCAACGACGCCTTACGGCCGCGACCCGCGCCTGAACGGTTATCCGTACAAGATCGCCGACATGCTGGCTCACCTCGACGGTGTATGCTACATCACCCGTCAGAGCGTGCACACGCCGGCCAACGTGCGCAAATGCAAGCGCGCGATACGCAAGGCGTTCGAGAATTCGCTGGCCGGCAAGGGCTTCTCCATGGTCGAAGTCGTTTCGACCTGCAACAGCGGTTGGAAACTTTCGCCCGTACAGGCAAACGAATGGCTTGAACAGAACATGCTGCCGTTCTATCCGCTCGGCGATGTAAAGGATATTTAATCGAAAGGAGATGAAGTTATGAAAGAGACTTTGATTATAGCCGGTTTCGGAGGACAGGGCGTTCTTTCGATGGGTAAGATTCTGGCCTATGCAGGTGTTATGCAGGACTATGAGGTTACATGGATGCCTTCATACGGTCCGGAGATGCGCGGCGGTACGGCCAACGTGACCGTTATCCTTTCGGACAAACGTATCTCGTCGCCCATAGCGCACGAGTTCGATACGGCCATCATTCTCAACCAGCAGTCGATGGACAAGTTCGAGCCGCTGGTCAAGGCCGGAGGTACGCTCATATATGACGTCAACGGCATTACGCGTCACCCGGTACGCAAGGATATAAAGGTGTATTCGATAAATGCGACCGAAGAGTGCGCCAAACTCGGCAATGCGCGCCTGTTCAATACGATGATCCTCGGCGGCTACCTCAAGGTATGTCCCGTGGTAAGTATGGACAATGTCATGGAAGGATTGAAAAAGTCGCTGCCTGAGCGTGCATGGAAAATGCTTCCGGCCAACGAGGAGGCGATTAGGCACGGCGGAGAGATTATACGCGAGTTGTAGTCCGGGCCGTGTTGAGACATGTGACGTGCGTCCTGAAAGGGGCGCACGTTTTTTTTGTGAACGGGTATTGAATTTGCATGCATTGAGTCGTACCAAAAAACGCAATTATGGAAAACGACACTTTACGCATGCCTCTGATAGGCGAACGCGCGCCGGAGTTTACGGCCGAAACCACACAGGGAACCATAATGTTCCCGTCGGATTATAAAGGCAAATGGGTCATTCTGTTCAGCCACCCGTCGGACTTTACGCCAGTTTGTACTACCGAGTTCATGATGTTCGAGAAATTGAGGTCTGAACTCGAGAAGTTGAATTGCGCTCTTGTCGGTCTGTCGGTGGGAAATGTGGCGAGCCATATCGCCTGGCTCCACTCCATCAGGGAGAAGATCGAATACAGGGGCATGCGCAACGTGCAGGTGCGTTTCCCTCTGGTTGCCGACTCGACCATGGAGATAGCCCGCATGTATGGCATGGTCTCGCCGTCGGTGAGTTCGACCAAGGCCGTGCGGGCACTCTTTTTCATCGATCCGGCAGGTATAGTGAGGGCAACGATATATTACCCGTCAACGCTGGGACGTAATTTCGATGAGATAATACGCACTTTACAGGGGTTGCAGGCCGTGGACCGTTACGGCATGGCATTGCCCGCAGACTGGCGGCCGGGAGACGATGTCGTGGTTATGGCTGCAGATACTTTCCCTGCCGCCGAAATGCGAGCGGACGACAGTGGTCAGGACGGCATGCGGTGCTATGACTGGTATTTCTGCGTAAAGACGTGGAACAGCGTCGTAAGGCCGGAACAGGAACGGGAGAAGATTGCTGAGACGGTGTGAGACCCTTCGGACTACCCTTTGCGTGGCAAGGCCTTGCACTTGCCGCTCCACGATACGATGGTCAACCTGATTATCTCGGTGCGATGGAATGATTTTTCGGCGTATTTGCGGCCTGTGGCCTTGTAGTCCGGTGAATATTTGCCGATTAACGCCTCGAGCGCCGACATGCGTTCCTGCTCGTCGAGACCGGTGGCCGCCGTACAGGACAATACGATGCTTTCGTATTCCGTCGTAAACATGTCGGGGAGAGGTCTCGTGTGTCCGATGATGCAGAACGAAACCTTGTTGCAGGTTGCAAGGCAGCGCAACTTGCGGCCTTCCGGAGCGCAATGTATGTATATGGAATCATGCCCGTCCCATACGTAGTTTACAGGGACGCCGTATCCGCCGCCGTTCTCCGCCTGCATGGACAATACACCGTATTCGCCGTCGGTGAGCAGCCGTACGGCCTTTTCATATGTCAGCAGGCGATCCTGCCGGCGTACATTGTCGTTGTCGTATATCATTTCCTGACTTGGCACGTGTATTGCCCGACGTTGCGGAAGCCGAGAAGCAACTCCCTGACGGACATACGTTTCTTGCCTGCTATCTGAAGTTCGGATATATCTATTTTCCCGTCGGCGCACGATATGTGGATATAACTTTTGCCGTCACTCGACAGCTTGCCTGCTTCCGTCGCCCGTGCATCGCCCGGAATGAACCGTGCGGAGAATATCTTGGCTGTCAGCGGAGCATTGTCTGCCGAATAGAGTTCTGTCCAAGCAGCAGGATATGGCGACAGACCGCGTATGAAGTCGATTATTGTTCGGCCTCCCTTGGCCCAGTCGATGCGGCAATCCTCCTTGAATATCTTCGGCGCCGGTTTCAGCGTACTTTCGTCTATGTGCTGCTGTTCGACCGGGTTTGCCGTTCCGGCAGCGATACGTTCGACAGTATCGAGGACAAGTCCCTTGCCTGTCTCCATCAGTCGGTCGTAAACACTACCGACAGTATCATCATCGCCTATCGGTTCGCGTATCTGCCCTATTATGCCGCCCTTGTCGATCTCGTGGTTCAACATGAAGGTGGTTACTCCCGTCTCCTTTTCGCCGTTGATTATGGCCCAGTTTATGGGCGCCGCTCCGCGGTATTGCGGCAGCAGCGATGCATGCAGGTTGAACGTGCCGAAAGTCGGCATGGCCCATATGATCTCGGGCAGCATGCGGAAGGCTATGACTATGCCCAGGTCAGGCCGCAGAGCCTTCATGGTCTCGACAAAGTCGGGATCTTTCAGTTTCTCCGGTTGCAATATCGGCAACCCCATCTTCATGGCGGCCTTTTTTACGTCGCTTTCATGCGTTTTCAAGCCGCGGCCGGCAGGTTTGTCGGGCGTGGTGACAACTGCAACGACATTGTATCCGTTCTCTACCAAAGCGGTGAGTGAAGGTACGGCAAACTCGGGTGTACCCATGAATACTATACGAAGGTCTTTGGCGTTCATCTCTTTTTCTTTCGGTTATTTATCTTGTCGAGCCACTTCTTCGGCAGGCGGGCCATGAACATCTCCTTGTAGTGCTTGTATTTGCCGACATACCAGTCTACATCGAGCAATGCCGAGTCATTCGTAGCCTTGTATGTCAGATATACTGCAACGGGCGCGAGTATTATGGACGATATCCACATGCCGAGCAATGAACTCCAGTCCCCTTCCCGGGCCATCTTTTCGCCTGAGATACTGATGATATAGTATATCACGAAGAATATCACGGATACGACGATCGGCATTCCGAGTCCTCCCTTGCGGATAATGGCTCCGAGCGGCGCGCCTATCAGGAAGAAGATCATGATCGACACCGGGAACGCGAGTTTGCGATGCCATTCGTTCTTGCTTCGGTACAACTGGTTCAGGGCCTCCTTGGCAGTCGATTCGTCGAATGCGAACATGTTGCGCGAGCTCTTGGCCGAGTTGCGCGCCGATTTCCATATGGCGTTTTTGTCGCGTATGCCGAGCGCAGGGATAGAATCCGTGGCAAGCATGTCGCGGTAGTCGCTGCGGTCTTCATACAGGGAGTCGCCAGGCATGGCCAGAATGTTTTCGTCCTTCTGGAATATCTGCTGTTTCAACAGCGGCTCGTACGAACTTGTCGTCGCGTTGTTTACGAGAATGTCAAGAGAGTCTATGGCGTGTTGCAGCTCGGTGATGTTGCGGGTCTGGCTGCTGCCGCCGAATGCACTGGCGTCGCTGCGCTCGAAATCGAATCCGGTCATGGGGATCGTGCCGTCCTGACGGTCGAACGTGTGGTGTCTCAATGCGCTCTTGTTGTACCACTGGCTGTTACGGGTCTGTTCGTAGGTTTCACCGTTATAGAGCGTTACGAGAAGGTATTTTTTGTTGTCGGAAAGCCGTATGTAACCCGAATCTGCGACCGTAGTGGTCATGTTGCCGTTTATGTTGCGGTTGTCGTATATGAGGATACCCCGCAGCAGGTGGGTTTTCGGGTCCTGTTTCTCGACGCGTATGCTCATGTTCTCGATTCCGGTAAAGAAGAGACCGTCCTGGAATTCGAGAGTCTGCTTCTGCTGCCTGATGTCGTAGATGATACTGTACATCTTGCGGTTGCAGTACGGCACAAGGTCGTTGATGATGAAAAATCCGCTTATAGAGATAAGCCCGACTACCACGATCAGCGGCTTGAGAATCTTCGGCAGTGACATTCCGGCCGACTTCATCGCAAGCAGCTCGTAGTTCTCGCCGAGATTGCCCATGGTCATGATGGCTGCCAGAAGCATGGCGAGCGGAAGGCCCATCGTGATCATGTTTACGGTGGCATAGCAGAGCAACTCGATGATAACCATCGCATCGAGGCCCTTTCCTACCAGTTCGTCGATGTAGCGCCACACGAAATTCATCATCAGCACGAATATCACGATGAAGAATGTCATGAGCATGGGGCCCAAGTATGCTTTGAGAACAAGTTTATGTATGGTTTTCATCGGCCTTTTTCCTGACTTTCGTTATGCAAAGATAACACTTTGCAATAATAAGCGTAATTGTGAGGATAAATATTATGGCGGCGCCCGAAGGAACTTCGAGATGGTAACTTGCGGCTACGCCGGCGACGCTTGCGACAGCAGCCGTGACGGCCGACCAGAGGGTTATCCTCGCGTATGATTTGCTGAAAAGATTGACAATGGCTACGGGCATGGTCAGCAGCGATATCAGCAGGACGATGCCCATGATACGTATCGACATGACGATTGCGACGGCAAGTATCGCGGCCATGGTGTATGAGACGACTTTCGTGTGGACGCCCTGGCTTCCGGCGAATTCGCGGTCGAAAGCCACATACATTATCGGCCTGAGCCATATGGCCGTGCCCAGCAGTATGGCTGCCGTCAATATCGAGAGTGCCGCTACGTCGGCGTCGGTTACGGTTATGATGCTGCCGAACAGGTAGCTCGACAGATCGCCCGATGTATATCCCGGACGCAGGCTCATGAACAGCGCGCCGACGGCCATGCCGAATCCCCACATTATGCCGATGGCCGAATCTTCGCGTATCCTGCCTTTGGAGCTCGCCCACTCTATGCCCAGAGACGATGCTACGGCAAACAACATGGCCCCGGCTATCGGGTTGGTGCCGAGGTAGAACGCTATTCCGAGCCCTCCGAACGAGGCGTGGGTTATTCCTCCGCTAAGAAACACCATGCGACGGCATACGACATAGGTGCCCGCAATGCCGCACAATATGCCCGACAATATGCAGGCAATGAGTGCGTTTGACAGGTAATCGTACTGTATGATGTCGTGTATGAAATTCATCGTGTCGCAATCGCGTTTTGAGCGCGTAAAAATACATTTTTTTATTCTATTATTCTCAAAGTTTTCCTACTTTCACTCACTTTTTATACCTTCGTCTCGGATTTTTTACCTAATGACAATGCCGATGTCCCGCAGAGTAAGTTTCCATACATTGGGTTGCAAACTCAATTTTTCCGAGAGTTCGACCCTCGCCCGTGAATTTGAGGAGGGAGGGTTCGAGCGTGTCCCGGCTACGGCCGAGGCCGACATATACGTCATCAACAGCTGTTCCGTGACGGAACACGCCGACAAGAAATGCCGTAATATCATTCGCCGGCTTCATCGCCGGAACCCGTCAGCCATTATAGCCGTGACGGGGTGTTACGCCCAACTTAAACCCGATGAGATTGCCGCTATTGAAGGTGTTGATATCGTGCTGAGCAATAACGATAAGGGCGATTTATATAAACGTGTGGTAGAACTGTCGGGACATGGCGGCAAGCCTCAGGTGTACAGTTGCGAAACGGCCGAACTGACAAACTTTTTTGCGGCCTTTTCGAGCAATGACCGTACGCGTGCGTTCCTTAAGGTGCAGGACGGGTGCGACTACAAGTGTGCCTATTGTACGATTCACTATGCACGCGGGTCGAGCCGAAATATACCTATCTCCGATATTGTGGCACAGGCCGGGCGCATAGCTGCCGCCGGGCAGCGCGAGATTGTCATAACGGGAGTGAATACCGGCGATTTCGGGCGGACAACCGGTGAAAAGTTCATCGACCTGCTGCGTGCGCTTGACCGTGTCGAAGGCATAGAGCGCTACCGTATTTCGTCCATAGAGCCCAATCTGCTTACAGATGAGATCATCGAGTTCTGCGCGTCGTCCTCCAAGTTCCAGCACCACTTCCATATACCGCTGCAGAGTGGATCGGACCGTATACTTGCCGCAATGCGCCGGCGATACACGACTGCCAAATATGCCGGACGTATCGCAAAGATCCGCGAACTTATGCCGGACGCATTTATCGGGATTGACGTTATTGTCGGATTCCCCGGTGAGACCGACGACGATTTCCGTACTACATACGAGTTCCTGTCGGAGCTCTCTCCTGCATATCTGCACATATTCCCGTTCTCCGAAAGACCAGGGACGCCGGCCGTGGATATGCCGGGCAAAGTGCCTGCGCAGGTTGCCGCCGAGCGTGTGAAAAAACTTGAAGAGTTGTGTGAGAGACTCCACCTGTCGTTCTGCGAACGCGCTTTAGGTAAAGAGTACAATGTATTGTTCGAAAGCACCATGCGCGGAGGATATATGCTCGGATTTACGGGTAATTACATTCGAGTGAAATGCCGCTATGACCGTGCGCGGATCAATACCGTATGCCGTGTGTGTATAGACTCGGTTGAACCTTCGGCTGTGGCTGTCGGCGAAATTGTGGAATGACGCGACTCTGCGTCGTACCCTCATAGACGTACATATGTTTCACATATGAGGATTTATTCGTATATTTGCGTTGAAGTTGACTAAAAAACTGTTTGTATGAAAGGACTCCGCAAACGCGTAACGATAGGTTTTCTCAGTATTGTTACCCTGCTGTTCATTTCGGGTATGATCTCGCTGTTCGAGCTCGGGCATTTGAGCACCGACGCCGAGAGTATCCTCAACAATTCCCGCAGAAATATGGAACTCGGCAAGGAGATGCTTTTTGCTCTTCAGGAGCATGATCGTGCCGTATCGAGAATAGCCGTGCTCGGTGAGCGGGACAGCCGTTACGACTCGTTGTGCATGAACAGCCTGTCGAGGCTTGAAACATCGCTCCTTGCGGCATACGATACCTCCAAAAGCAACGCGTATCTCGATTCTCTGACAACTTCGGTGTCGGGACTTAGAATCCTTACGGGTAATCTCCTTGCCTCGAAACCAGACAGTCTCGACGTGGCCCGCGGTGCGGTATGGTATGAAACCACATACGGTGCTACGGTATCGCAGATAACGGACCAGATAAACGGTTATATGACATTTACTTACAACCGTCTGGCCCCGCGGGCCGAACAGTTGAACCACAATGCCTACCGCGCGGTTACGCCGGTGTTGATTTCGCTGCTCGTGATGATTGCCATTGTGTTGATGCTGTTCTATTTTATTACGATATATTGTGTCAATCCCATACTCGGCATAAACAAGAGCCTTTCAGATTACCTTGCATTCAAACTGCCGTTTACTGTCAAGGCGGAGTGCAATGACGAACTGCAGGACCTCAAGGAGAATATCGAATCGCTCATCAATGCTGCGAAGAAGAACAAGGCCTGATCAGTTATGCGTTTCAATGTCATATTGAGGTATGTGGGAGTCGTGATGCTGTATGTTGCGGCATTCATGCTCGTGTCGGCGTTCATTTCGTTGCTCGACGGAATGGATTCGTCGTTTTATCCGCTCATACTCTCGTCGTTGCTGACGGCGCTGCTGGGTATATTCCCCATGCTGTTCGTGCCGAAAACCGAACAGATCAACAACAAGGAGGGATTCTGCATCGTGGTGGGAGCCTGGGTGCTCGCATGTGGGGTCGGAACGTTCCCCTACATGATGTGGGGCGGTGAATTCTCGCTGCTGGACGCATGGTTCGAGAGCGTTTCCGGTTTTACGACCACGGGAGCCACTATTCTCAACGATGTCGAGGCTCTTCCCAAAGGTTTGCTCTTCTGGCGTTCGTCAACGGCATGGATGGGCGGTGTCGGTGTCGTGATGTTCGCCCTCGCCATTCTGCCGTCGCTCGGCAAAACCAAGATGACGCTGTCGAACGTGGAGCTCTCGTCGCTGGCCAAGGACAACTACCGTTACCGTACGCAACAGGTCGTTCAGATTCTGTTGGTCGTATATGTCGGTCTGACCGGAATCTCTACCCTGCTGCTCAAGCTTGCGGGCATGGGCTGGTTCGATGCGGTGAACCATGCGATGTCGGCGTGTGCGACATGCGGATTCGGAACAAAGAATGCAAGCATAGCATATTACAACAGCCCGATGATCGAACTGGTGCTTATCTTCGCCATGGCTTTCTCGGGAGTGCATTTCGGACTGATATATTCGACCGTGGTCGGCAAATCCAAAAACATATTCCGGTCGGAGGTTACACGTTTCTACTTCGCGATATTGGTTGCAGGCAGCCTGCTGGTTGCCGTGAGTCTGTATGCCACCGGAGTCTACCCCGATATCTGGTCGTCGCTGCGGCACGGAACATTCCAGTTCGTGTCGTTGATTTCGACTACGGGACTGGCTACGGCCGATTGCAACGTATGGCCCTCGTTTGCGATAATGCTGCTGATTTTCGCCTCGATCGTCTGTGCCTGTGCCGGATCGACGGCCGGCGGTATAAAGATTGACCGTGCCCTGTTGTTCGTCAAGATGTTCAAGGCCCGTCTGCGCAGACAGCAGCACCCAAATGCCGTTATCAGGCTTAAGGTCGACGGCGTAATACAGGAGAGCGACCATCTGAATGCCGTGAGCATATTCATAGTGACATATCTTGTGTTGATATTCTTCGGGGCATTGATAAACGCCTTTTGCGGGCTCGATCTTGTTACGAGTATAACGGCCCCGATAGCCTGTATCGGTAATGTAGGCCCCGGTTTCGGTGATGTCGGAACGATGGACAACTTTTCGGCCTTGCCGGCATTCGTACGTCTGCAAAGCACGTTGCTCATGCTGTTGGGCCGTTTGGAAATATTCGGATTTATTCAATTATTTTTCATAAAATGGTGGCGATGAAACGGATTCTTTCGATATTGGTGTGTTGGGCCCTGTTTCAGCCAGTGGCAACAGCCCAAGAGCAGCCTAAGGCGAGAATTGCCGGCCTGGAAAGCAATCCCGAATACATGTCGCTGTTGCGTGATGATGTGTCGATGCAGCAGCGTATGGATTCATTGCAGGTCGTGGTGGACGGCATGCGCGAAAAGTTCGTGGACAACAGCGGCAACCGGAAAAAATATTCGGCCGAGATATTGCGTATCGAGGGCGAGATATATGCATTGCGCGGTGAAAAAAGCCGGCTTGCAAAACGTATAAATGCAATCGAGCAGAACTGGATCATGGAAAACATGGCCAATGGCGTTGCTGTCGAACAGACGGAAACATCTGCCGATACGGTTATGCCGCAGGCTGCGGGAGTGCAATATGCCGAGTTGACGCGTAATGCATGGTTTTCAAACGAACTCTCTTCCGAGGATTATGCCGTTTTACGAAAGGCACAGAAACGCGAATCCGTAGTGGCGGATCTTGTCGATGCCTATGCGGCTTGCTATGATTCTCTTGCAATGGTACGTAATGAATATGCGGCAGCCGACAATGAGGCGTCGGCCGACAGCCTGATGTCGTTGTTCCTGACACGTCAGGGCCGTTGCAACGAGATATCCGATTCGCTTGCCTCTACATGGAGTTATGTGTTCGACAATAAAACCTATCTGTACGACCTGCTTTTCGACAAACAGGGCCGCACGGACATGCTTGCGCAGTCGGAAAACAACCTTTTCGAAATGCGCCGCAACATCGAGAAGATGGAGGGGCTGTATGCTTCCGATGCCATTGTCGACTATTTCTTCCAGAAACGCTATGTGGTCGACTATGAGATAGCGGTGGCGAATGCCGCCGGTCTGCAGAAGGCCGCGGATTCGCTGGCTGTGGTCCGCAAGTCGATAGACGGCATGAGGTACCGTTTTGACAAGCTTAATTTCAAGCGCCGCTACTTCCTCGATTACGAACCTCTGAAATTCTCCACGAAGTACGTGTACAATTCGAAAAATCCTGTCCCGGAATGTACCGTATATGAGAATGGCGAGATCTTCAGGATAAAACTCGGAGAATTTTCGGCACGTCAGCCGGTATCGAAGTTCAAGGGGTTGGAACCTGTGGCTTATCTTCGCACTCCGGACGGCGGTTGGCGTTACTATGCGGGAGGTTACCGGTCGGTCGAGGAGCTCGAGAAGGACCTCCAGACCGTGAAAAGGCTTGGTTTCCGCTCGGCCGATGTGGCTGCATGGATAGACGGGAATTATGCAAACAGCCGTGCGGAACTTGAGGAGTTGATGAGCAAGCATTTCCATATTGAGATCACGGGAGCTGAAGAGCTTTCGCCCGAAGTTAGGCGTATAATCGGGCAGAATGCGCCAGACAGCGAAATTTCACGTGTTGGAGCTGATGTGTTTGTGGTTAACGGCTTCAAGTCGCGCGAGGCCGCCGATCTGATAGCTCGAAGCGTGGTCTCCGTCGATTCTTCACTGAAAGTAACGGTCGGCGAATCTGGATATGGTGCTGAGTAGTGAGTCTGGTTGTGTTGACAATAAAAAAGGATTGCCTCCGTTCGGGGACAATCCTTTTTTGTCGTAATGGGGATCGGCTATTCGTACAGTTCACCGGAGTATGAACCGGAAACTGTATGTCCGTAACCGTCCTTGAGAGAGAATGAAATCTCGTAGTTGCTTCCGGAATGTGATATGTCGACCGTGCCGTCGCACAATGCGGCCTCGTTCATACCTGAAAAGTACCAGCAGCCGAAGAACATCGAATAATAGATCATGCCCGGGACAAGCGTGCCGGCCGGAATCGACGATGCGTCGCTCGGCAATATCTCGTACCGGCCGTCGGGAATACTCTCCGAACCGACGGGTATGTTGAAGTCAATGACAACACCGTGGCCTTTGCCGAGAAGTGTCAGAATGTCGAAATCGTCATCGCCGAGGACTATGCGGGCCATGTCGGACTCTGCACCTTCGAACATGCTCTCACCGAAAAGCTCGACATATCCCTGGCTGAGTCCGCTGATTGCGACGTCCTCATTGAGGGTCGAGTACATACCCTCCTGTGAACGGTTGTGGAAAATAATCTCGCCCGTGTACGAGTATGTATATTCTTCATCACCGTCAAGAGTGAGTGCGCACTCAATCCGATAGATGCCGTCAGTTACATCGATGTCGACCGTGCCGCCAGATTGAAACAAATCCTGTGGTATATAAACAGGAGACATATGGTTTGTCCGGGGAAGCAGCTGCCGATACCATCGCCGCAACAAAAACAGGGGCGCCAATTTGCATAAGAGCAGCCAATTTATTATCTTTAACCGATAAAATATTGGCTTTATGTTTTTCATTATCGTACTGATCGTTCTCGGGGTTTTGTTCCTCGTTGCCGAACTTGTGCTCATAACGGGATCGGCCATAGGTGGTATTTTGTCTCTCGTATGTTATGGAAGCGCAATATACATGGCTTTCCGTGATTACGGCACGGTCGTAGGCATCGTGGTTGTCGGAGTCGTCGTTGTCGTGTCGCTTGTATCCACTGTATTGTCGTTGCGTGCCAAGACGTGGCAGCGGCTGTCGCTTACGCAGGAGATAGAGTCGTCGAGCATGCGTAAACCAGAGGATAAACTCAAGGTTGGCGATCGCGGCACCACTGTTTCGCGCTTGTCGCCCATGGGCCGCATCGAGATCGGCGGAGAGTGCTTCGAGGCCAAATCCATCGATGCATACATCGATCCCAAAAGTGAGGTGGAAGTCGTCGGGTTCGAGAACTTCACCGTTATTGTCAAAAAAATATCTAACAAAAAATAAATAAGCTTTATGGAACTTGAAATCGGAATCATCGCGCTCGTAGTCTTTCTCGTCCTCGTCGCATTATGGCTCGTATTCTACTTTATTCCGGTAGGATTGTGGTTCTCGGCGTTGGTGTCGGGCGTAAAAATCAATCTGTTGCAGTTGATACTCATGCGTTGGCGCAAGGTGCCGCCTTCGGTTATCGTCTCGTCTATGATAGAGGGAACCAAGGCCGGACTGCATCTCAACCCCAACGAACTTGAGGCGCACTATCTTGCAGGCGGTAATGTTACCAATGTCGTGCATGCCCTCGTGTCGGCTCAGAAAGCGAGCATTATGCTCGATTTCAAGATGGCTACGGCCATCGACCTGGCTGGCCGCGATGTGTTCGAAGCCGTTCAGATGTCGGTGAATCCCAAGGTCATCAATACCCCGCCGGTTGCGGCCGTAGCGAAGGACGGTATACAGCTTATCGCCAAGGCCCGTGTAACGGTACGCGCAAATATCAAGCAGCTGGTCGGCGGTGCCGGCGAGGAGACAGTTCTGGCGCGTGTCGGCGAAGGCATCGTATCTTCGATCGGCTCGGCCGTGTCGCACAAGAGTGTACTCGAAAATCCCGATTTCATATCCCGCGTAGTACTCGAAAAGGGCCTCGATGCCGGGACGGCATTCGAGATACTCTCGATCGATATTGCGGATATAGATGTAGGTAAGAACATAGGCGCGCAACTGCAGATGGATCAGGCCGATGCCGACAAGAATATCGCCCAGGCCAAGGCCGAGGAGCGCCGTGCAATGGCTGTGGCCCTCGAACAGGAGAACCGCGCAAAGGCCGAAGAGGCTCGTGCAAAGGTTATTCTCGCCGAAGCCGAAGTGCCCCTGGCCATGGCCGAAGCGTTCCGCAACGGCAACCTCGGCATCATGGATTACTACAAGATGAAGAACGTGATGGCCGATACCTCCATGCGTGAATCCATTGCCAAACCGGACAAGAAATAGCCATGGGAGTCTATATCGTTTTGGCGGGTCTGTTTGCGTTGCTGGCGGTGTTGATCGCTGCCGGTTGGGGCGACTGGCTCATTGCAGGATACAACACGGCAAGCAAGGAGGAGCGGTCGCACTATTACCGCGGACGGCTGAGAGTAGTAATGTCGTCGACATGTGCTGCTGTCGCAATATTGATCGCCGTGGACGGTCTCTGCAATATAAACGATATTACTATAACCTTTACTATAATATCGATAGTTGTTCTGGCTCTGATTCTGGCAAATACATGGGCCAGACGGAGATAGAGAATCGTTCTGCAAAATAGAGACGCACGCCGAAAAGCGTGCGTCTCTATTTTTGTATGTCATAAGTCTTATGCCTCGGCGGGGCGGTATGTGCGGAGGGCGAGTTTCCTGACCCATACGACGAATATTCCCGTAAGCACGAGGTTGAGTACGAGAGTCAGAACCGAGATGACGAGAGCGGGACCGCCGAGGTTGTAACCCAGGGCTATGAATATCACGCCAGCTCCCACTTCCCCGCGTGTGAACATGCCTATCGACAGGGCCAGACGTTCGCTCTTCTTGCGGTCGCGGTAGAAGAACATCGGGAAGAGTTTGCCGAGGTTCGATAGGAACGATACTATAACCACATGCATGGCTATCTCACCCCACGACATCATAGGTTGTGAAGCGGTGAGCGATCCGGCCGATTCGATGGACGAAGAGCCTATGCCTATGAACAGCGGCATGCTCAGTCCTACGAGGAACATGAACAGGAACGATATGGCTGTCGATGCCCGGTACTCTTCGGGGGTGTCGATATGGCGTGTTTTCATGACCATGCCGAGCACGAATGCCGGCAGCAGCACCTCGATATGTATGCTTCCTTGTTCGCCGTATAGATATTTGGATACCACGTAGACCGTTTGCGTTGCGGCGAATACGAGGACCGCATATAACAATATGTATCGCCAGCCCTGACGCATGTTGTATGTGTCGAGCCGTTTCCAGCCCCACCACAGAAGTACGAATACAATGACGATGACCGCGAACAGCTGCCATCTCATTCCCATCATCATGATCTGAAGCGGAATCATCAGCAAAATGGTATCGAGGTCGTCGAAGATGGCGAGAACCTGTATTTTCTTGTATATCCAGCTCTCCTTGAGTTTGAGCGCAGCCAGCATCGTAAAGAGGATACCGGCCGATGTCGGGGCTGCGAAACGGCTGAGCAGCAGGTTCTCCTTCCATGCCGTACCGTTGTCCCAATACATCGAAGGCATGAGTACGAACATGTAGTACAGTGCGATGAGCAGCCATGGGGCCGCGGCCGTAGCCATTGCTATGAAATAATCCTTCGTGTAGGATTCCCATTTGGTCTTGTCGAGTTCGAATTCACGGCCGACGTTAATCATGATGAACGACAGGCAGATGTAGAGCAATGTGTTGGTTGCCGTGCGGAAAGTGGCGTAGCTGTCTCCCATCACGCCGGGGAGGATCTGCGAGGCTGCGAGACCAAGCATCAAAAAGCAGGAAAATGCAAGAACTTTTTTCATCGGTTATAATATCAATCCGCTGATATTGTGACTGTAATGTCGGCCGTTGTCATTTTGCAGCGGGGGCATTTGTCGCCGCAAAGATAGCAAAAAAGCCTGAAAGTCAAAATGCACCATGAAAAGCATCTCCGCCGGCCCAAATGTCGGCGGAGACGGTCAGTGAACCTCCTCGGGAATGGTCTCGCCTGCCGGGGAACCTTCGAGATCGTCCCTCCATTTGAGCGAGGCATGCGTGCCGTCGCAATAAGGCATGTTGGAGGAGTGTCCGCATCGGCACAGGACTACCCTGTTGCGCGTTGCGACAACATTGCCGTCCTTTCGCTCGATGCGTATGCCGCCATGCACCCATAGTCCGCCGCTGGCTCCGATGGAGTGGTCCTCGATGAGCCCGAGCCCGGCTTCGTATTCGGGCTCGAAGACTTCACCTGTGACGTTGTCGTATGCCGTCAGGCGGCCGCCGGGGCATAACATGGTTTCGCGTATGGCCATTCTGCGGGCGGACGGGTTGTCCGAACGGTCGAGGAGTTCCCATACCCCGCCTGCCGCTTCGCAGAATCTGGCGAATACGCAATATTTGTGTTCGTCGGTCATGGTCAGGGTTTTGCCTTCGACAGTTTCGGTGTCATATGGTGACGGCGTCTCGGGTGCAGTTTCGGCCGGCCATTGGTGTGAGGTGTGGCGGCCGTCGCAGTACGGTTTGTTGCGGGAGTCGCCGCATCGGCACAAAGTCGTGGGTTCGGTCTCGGTGGAGAAGTGCTTGCCTTCCTGGAAATACCAGCTCTCGTTCATCTCGTTGACCATTATGAATTGCTCGGCCAGCGGCGGCCGTCCATATACCATGAACGGACCGCGTTCTAATATGACTATGCGGTACCCGTCGGCCTTCGGATTACCGCTTTTGTCGAATTTGGATTCGGACATATAATAATTGAGATTAGATTACGTTTGCTCTATGACAATAATTGTTCCCAAATGGAAATAAATATCTGCGGGATTCGCTTTTTACAAGCTTTTTAATATCTTTGCAAGGATTTTTGGACGGAAAAAACTGTGTACTTATGAATATGTTTTCCAAAATATTGGCGGTTGCGGGAGTCGTCCTGCTGTCGGCCGTATCGTGCAAGAATGAGGATTCGTGCAAGGTTTCGTTCCCTGTCGCAGGAGCATTCGTGAATGACTGGGGCGAAAGTACGACTGTCAAATTCAATGCCGTCAATGTCAGCAGCATAAGCGTTACGTCAGTAACAGGCGGGTGGACGGCGGAGGTTGACCTTCCCTCGCGGACGCTTACTGTGACTGCCCCCGAAAGCGAAAATGCGGAAGACGCTGCCCGTACAGCCAACGTAACTCTTTCGGCCAAATCTCCGAAAGGAGCATCGGCCGGAGCAGTGCTGGTAGCATATATTGTGGACGCTACGGTCGACCTGAGTGCCGACGGTTCGCAGTCGAACTGTTATGTGGTGTCGCAGCCGAACATGAAGTATCGGTTCAATGCAAAGGTTAAGGGCGAAACTTCCGAGCCTCTGGCTACATCGAAAATCGGCATTGTGTGGCAGTCGGACGACGAGCTTATAAAGTATTTGAATCTCGATGAGGACGGGTATGCCAATTTCTATATGGGATACGCCGAGGACGAGGACGGTAACGATACGACCGACATTATAGATGGAAATGCCCTGCTGGCAGCATATGACGAAGCCGGCAATATATTGTGGAGCTGGCATATTTGGTCGGCAAGCAAGGATCCTCGTACTGACGGTGTGGCAACCTACTCCAATGGGGTGACATTCATGGACCGTAACCTTGGCGCATATGCAAATCCCAACGGATCGACCGAAACGGACGAGATATGGGACGGTTACGGGCTCTATTATCAGTGGGGCCGTAAGGATCCGTTCCTGCGTCCCGAATATTATGATTGCGCGAGAAATGCTGATGAGACGGTATATGATGCCGACGGCTCGTACGTATATGTTTCATACACGGCGTCGACCGCCGAAACCGGTACCATTGAGTATACTATAAAGAATCCTACGACTTTCATCACCACCACCTCCGAAAACAACGGCGACTGGCTTTATGGTACGCGCAATGATGATTTGTGGGGAGCAGGAGGTGAAAAGAGTCTTTATGATCCATGCCCCAAGGGTTGGCGGGTACCTGCCAAAAACGATTTTGCCGTTCTGGACATAGCCGAGGCCGAGGATAACATGGATCTTGAGGAGGCGAAGAAATTGTACGGCTGGCAGTTGACCGACATGGCTTCGGGCCAGAAACATTTCTATCCCGGTTCGGGTTACCGCAGCTATTTCGACGGTATCCTGTCCAACATGAACTACAAGGACGAGTATCCGTATACGCCCATGCCGTGGGTCGGATACTATTGGACCAACGCCGCCGGTTCGGCTACCGCAACAAAGGCCAATGCGATGTTCTTCGATCTCAATACGAGCCGTGCGGTGATCAATGCCTTCAACGCAACCTCCGACCAATACAGGGCAAACGCCATGCAGGTTCGCTGCGTGAAAGAGCAATAATCCCTGACAGATAGTTTGCAGGGGCGCCGAATTTGATCCGGCGCCCCTGCTGTTTTTGGTACGACACTTGCGAAGTGTATGGCAAAACAGAGACTTCGCATATGACAATCAAGACAGGAAAGGGGACCATATCGCTTGCCGTGCTGCTTGCAATATGGTCGGTGTCGGCCGTAGTGTCGCTGCCGGGACTTGCCATCTCCCCCATTCTCGGCGACCTGAATACCATTTTTCCCAAAGCCGGCGATCTGGAGATACAGATGCTTACATCGCTGCCGTCGTTGCTGATAATACCTTTCGTGCTGCTTTCGGGCAGACTCTCGGTCGGCAGTAACAAGACAAGGATACTTGCCGCCGGCCTGTCGATATTCCTGCTGAGCGGCATAGCCTGCTTCTTTGCCGAAAGCATGGCGGCACTCATAGTCATAAGCTGTATCCTCGGCGTAGGAGCCGGAATGGTGATCCCGCTGTCGACGGGCCTTGTCGTGGATTATTTTACGGGCGATTACCGCGTAAGGCAGCTCGGCATAAGTTCGGCCATCAACAACCTGACCCTTGTGCTTGCGACATCGCTTACCGGTTATCTTGCGACAAAGGACTGGCATCTGTCGTTTCTGGTCTACACGTTGCCGGCCGTATCGCTGATGCTGCTACCGTTTCTGCACAGGCAGAAATCCGCACCCGAACCTGCCGGCAGCGACCAGCTCAGGCAGACTGCCATAGACCGCCGCAAACTTGCAGGGTTGATGATGCTCTATTTCTTCATTACATACAGTGTTCTGGTAATTACGTTCTACGCCTCGTTCCTGATCGACCGTTACAAGATCGACAGTTCGTTCTCGGGGTTCATGATTTCGGCATTCTTTCTCGCGATCATGCTACCGGGATTCTTTGTGAACGGTATTATCCGTCTTCTGAAATCGAATGTGAATGTAGTCTCTCTGGCGGCAATAGCCGCGGGGCTTGCCATGATAGGCATCTTCAGGTCGCCATATATGCTTTTGGCAGGCAGCGTTTTGGCCGGTCTCGGATATGGCATTATGCAGCCGATAATCTATGACAAGGCTGCGGTCATCGCTCCTCCGCGGCTTGCTACCCTCGCCCTTTCGTTCGTTATGGCCGTGAATTACCTGTCGGTGATGGTATGCCCGTTTATCGTGGATTCTTTCAGGTGGCTGTTGCATGCGCACGGCGAGCGTTTCCCGTTTGTCTTCAATGCTGCGTTGACGGTAATGGTGTTTATTGCAGCCTGGATTGGCCGCAACGGTTATACGTTTGGTCTCGACAGGTCGTATTACGGCAAAAAGCGGAATTAGATCGAAAGCAGGAACGACATTACGTCCTTGTCGTCGGGGCAGTCATCGAGCCCGGGGCGTTGTGCCATGCCGAATCCGGTGCGGCGCGAGTGGTCGACGACGTCGGTTACCACACATTGGAGTTCATTGTCGTGGAGTTTCAGCCACTCCGTGACTTCCGAAAGATCGCCGTAGCGGACAATGTTTATCTGGCTCAATGCCGTGGGGAATTCGTCGCTCTCGACCGTGATGCATGAGCCGTGGTCGGTGAAACGGCGGCCCGTCATCGTCATTACGGCCTTGTTCTGCAGGTAGTTGTTGCGGTATTTGCCGCTGACCTCGACCTCGGGCAACCTCAGGCTGTATTCCTGCGGCATGAAGATCAGCGAAACGTTGCGGCAGCCCAGTCCCGAATATCTGAATATGTCTGACTTGAGCCCCTCGATGTCGGCCGGGCTCTCCTTGCCCGACAATACCGCAACCGAATGGCGGTTGCCGCGCAAAAGGGACGGTATACCCGCATATTCGCTCTTGAAATACCGGTTGGCGTTGTCGCTGCCGGTAGCTATGACTGCGTCCACCCGCTGATGCCCGTAGTCGGATATGGGTATGTCGGGTTCAATCTCGCGCAGGACTTCGATCATGTAATGCATCAGCACCTTGTCCTTGTTCGACGGCTTGATCAATGCCCTGTCACCTGCGGCCACGACGCACATCAGGTCGAAAAAACCTACCAGCGGAATGTTGCCCGCCATGATTACGGCCACGTCGGCATGGCGGCCCGATGCAAGGTCGTACCGCGAAAGCCATGTTTCGAGTTTCGTCCTGTCGAGCATCTCGTCGCGTATCGCCACGACGGAGTATATGATGTCGTCGGGTGTGAACCACCCGTTTTCGCGGCATGCCGCCCCGATAGCCCGGCGCGAATCGTCGTCTACACCGAACGATACCAGACGTGCTCCCAGTTGTGAGAATATTTCGATAGCCGTTTTCATGGCGGCAAAGTTAGTAAAAATAGGTAATCGATGTATCCTGTTGCACAACCCCCCATGGCTTTATGCAAAATTATGGCGCACCCATGCATGGGATAACGATTTATTTTTACCTTTGTGTACGCTTATAATTTTGTAAAATATGTCGATGGTTCTTCAGTTCCGCATGCTCAGTGATGAGAATGACAATTTCGTACGCGACTATGAGGTGATGTACGATATGTCGCTGTTCGATTTCCATAAATTCATACTCGAATCGCTCGGGTATGACGATTGCATGGCTTCGTTCTTCACGGCCGATGACCGTTGGGAGAAACTGCATGAATTTACGGCGGTAGACATGGGCGGCGACAGCGAGTCGACTTCGGCCATGGAGGAGACTACCCTCGGGCAGATTATCCACAACCACCGCGACCGTCTCATATATCTTTTCGACATGTTCGCCGACCGGGCTTTCTATATTGAACTTACGGGTGCCAAGGAGGCGGAAAAGGGGTTCGAATATCCCCGTGTGGCCTTTGAAAATGCCCCTGCCCCCGACCAGTACGATCCCGATGCGGTAAGTTCGGACGAGGGGTCGATATTCGAAGAGATGATGGGTGACTTCAACGATTTCGAAGGCGACGACAACTACGACGATGAATACTAAACGGCTGATCGTGGTGGTCGGTGCCACCGGTTCCGGCAAGACGGATCTGAGCATTCGTCTTGCCCGGTATTTCGATGCGCCGATACTGTCGACCGACTCGCGTCAGATTTACCGCGGTCTGCCGATAGGTACCGCACAGCCTACGGCCGGGCAGTTGGCTGCCGCCGAGCATCATTTTATAGCCACACACGACATAACCGAGAATTTCAGCTGCGGCGAATTCGAAGTGCAGGCGCTGGCTCTGCTCGACAGGCTTTTTGCCAGTCACAATACTGTCATAGCCGTGGGCGGTTCGGGCCTCTATGTTCAGGCTCTGTGCGAAGGCATGGACGATCTGCCGCATGCCGACGTGCAACTTCGGGAAGAGTTGAACCGTCGTCTCGACAGCGAAGGACTGGGTTCATTGCTCGAAGAGCTGCGCCGGCTCGACCCGGAATATTATGACAAGGTCGACCGCAACAATCCGGCAAGAGTTCTGCGGGCCCTGGAGGTATGTCTTCAGACCGGACGCCCGTATTCGTCCATGCGTACGGGCGAACGGCGCAAACGCGATTTCCGGATTGTGAAAATAGGCATTGAAATGGACCGGGACGTGTTGTATGACCGCATCAACAGACGTGTGGACGCCATGGTCGCGGACGGGCTCGAAGAGGAGGCACGGGCCGTGTATCGGTTCCGTAATCTCAATTCGCTGCAAACGGTGGGGTACAAGGAGATGTTCGAGTATTTCGACGGCACAATTTCGTTTGAAGAGGCCGTTGACCTTATCAAACGCAACACGCGCAGATATGCAAAACGCCAGATGACATGGTTCCGCCGTGACGGCGGGATACGCTGGTTCTCAAACGGAGAGTTTGACGCCGTGGTGAAATATGTTTTGGATAATAAAATATAATGTGCTATTTTTGCATCGCTTCGACAGAGGCTGTGTCGCTCGAATGGTGGAATAGGTAGACACGCCGGACTTAAAATCCTGTGGCCAGCAATGGCCGTGCCGGTTCGACCCCGGCTTCGAGTACGATCGCATGATTGGAGAATCCGTTCGACGGGTTCTCTTTTTTAATTATTATACCGCCATTAACCCGTTTTTTGCCACATTCCGGCCATGTCGATTTGGTTTTCTCAAAAAATGCACTATCTTTGTAGCCGTAATTCAGAAAAGAGGTCGTCCGACCTCGATTGAAATCACGAAAATATTTAACGCTTAACCGAAAAATATGCAGGACTCAGTTGTGCTCGAAGGCAAAACCATAGCCGAATTGCGCGAAATAGGTAAGGTATTGGGAATAACCGATACTTCATTGAAGAAAAAAGCACTTGTAGCCAAGATAATGGAGGTGGCCGCAGCCGGGGATTCCGGTGCGTCGGATACGGCCGACACGGCAGCCAAGCCGGCTGAACAACCGGCAAAACGCGGACGCCGCCCGCGTATGAGCGGCGTAAAGGTAGGCGGTGCTCCGAAAACACAGGAACAGTCTCGTGACGTTCAGGAGCAGGGCCAGGATACCGCAGTTGATACGTCAGCCCCTTCCGAAGAGAAGAAGACCGCTGAAGCGAAAACTCCGGAAGTGCCTCAGAAACGCCGCGGCCGTAAGCCTAAGGCGGCCGCTGTCGTGGAAGATACAGTTGCGGAAAACCTTTTCGACAGAGATGAAGAGGCTGAAAAGGAGACTTCGGACAATATCGCCGCCGTGCAGGAGCCTCAGGTTGCTCAGCATATTGACGAAATGCCCAAATCCGAGGTCGTTACGAAGGACGATTTTACCGGAGAGATTGCCGGCGAGGGTGTCCTTGAGATAATCCCTGACGGATATGGCTTCCTGCGCTCGGCCGATTATAACTATCTCAACTCTCCGGACGACATATATGTATCGCCGTCGCAGATCAAACTGCTCGGACTGAAATCCGGCGATACGGTGTGCGGCATTATCCGCCCGCCGAAGGAGGGCGAGAAGTATTTCCCGCTGGTCAAGGTAACCGAAATAAACGGCCTTGCACCCGAATACATACGCGACCGTGTGCAGTTCGAATATATGACCCCTCTGTTCCCGATCGAGAAGTTCAATCTTACGGGTAACGGTCACAACAACCTGTCGAACCGTATTGTGGACCTCTTCTCGCCTATCGGCAAGGGACAGCGCGGCCTGATCGTGGCACAGCCCAAGACAGGTAAGACCATGCTCCTGCAGTCTATCGCCAACGCCATTGCCGACAACCACCCCGAGGTGTACATGATCGTGCTGCTGATCGACGAGCGTCCGGAGGAGGTTACGGAGATGGCCCGCAACGTAAAGGCAGAGGTTGTGGCCTCGACATTCGACGAACAGGCTTCGCGCCACGTCAAGGTGGCCGAGATGGTGCTCGAGAAAGCCAAGCGCATGGTCGAGTGCGGACATGATGTCGTCATCTTCCTCGATTCTATTACACGTCTGGCGCGTGCATACAACTCCGTGCAGCCGGCTTCGGGCAAGGTGCTGTCGGGCGGTGTCGATGCCAATGCGCTGCACAAGCCAAAGCGCTTCTTCGGAGCGGCCCGCAATACCGAAGAGAAGGGTTCGCTGACAATCATAGCTACGGCACTTATCGATACCGGCTCGAAAATGGACGAAGTCATATTCGAGGAGTTCAAGGGTACGGGTAACATGGAGTTGCAGCTCGATCGCAAACTCTCGAACAAGCGTATCTACCCTGCCGTCGACGTCATAGCGTCGGGAACACGCCGTGAGGACCTGCTGTTGCCGCGTGAAGTCATGAACCGTACATGGGTGCTGCGCAAGTATCTTTCGGACATGACCACGGTCGAGGCCATGGAGTTCCTGCAGAAGCAGATGAACATGACCGACTCGAACGAGGAGTTCCTTGCAACAATGAACCAGTAATGGCCATGAAGAGAATCGCATTGTTGCTGTTGATGCTGCCTGTCGTCTCCTGTGCCTTCGGTTGGGGGCAGAAAGGGCACGATGTGACGGCATATATTGCCGAATGCAACCTTTCGCCCGACGTGTATCGCAAGGTTGTCAAGGCTCTCGGAGGGCATTCGCCGGTGTATTATGCCAATTGGCTCGACAATGCCAGCCATACCCGTGAGTATGCCTATACGAAAACGTGGCATTATGCCAATGTCGACAAGGGGCTTACTTTCGAGGTGATGCCGCGTAACAAGAAGGGCGATGTCGTATCGGCGGTGACGGACCTCGTAGAAAAATTGAAGGCCGGAGGCCTTGACCCGCAGACTGAAGAGCTCTATCTCAAGATGCTCATACACCTTGTCGGAGACATGCACTGCCCCATGCATGCCGGCCATCTGTCGGACCTGGGCGGTAATACGATACCGGTAAAGTTCTTCTCGAACAAGACGAATCTCCATTCGGTATGGGACACCGCGTTGGTCGAGGCTGCACACAAGTGGGGATACACCGAATGGCAGAGCCAGATAGACCGCCTGTCGGACGAGCAGAAGGAGACGACCGTGTCCGGCGGACCGGTAGAATGGTTCAAACAGACGCTCGACGTATGTACCGAGGTGTACGAATACACCCCGCCGAAGAGCGTGATATCGTATGACTACATAGCCAAGTACACGCCTGTCATCGAACAGCAGCTGCTGCGCGGCGGACACCGTCTGGCAAAGTTGCTCAACGACATATACGCCGACAAATAACAGTCCGGCATGAACAGTTTGTGCGGAATTCTCTTTGCTGGGATCCCGCACTTTTTATTTTTGCAGTTTCCGATAGTCGAGCGGGGATATGCCTGAACGGCGCTTGAAGAATTTGCCGAAGGCCGACTGGTCCGAGAAGTTCAGAATAGACGTTATCTCCTGTATGGAGAATTTCGATGTGGCAAGCAGCGATCGCGCATCGCTGTACAGCATGCCGAAGATGAAATCCGAGGCGCTTTGTCCCGTAATGCGCTTCATGATCAACGACAGATAGTGCTCCGATATGTTCAGCCGCGAAGAGTAGAACGTGACCTTGTGCTCCTGCCGGTAATTGGCCACGAGAAGTTCGATGAACGACTTGACGATGTTCTGGTCTCGCGCCGAATCCGCCGGCAGGAGCTCCTGCCGGTCGATTATGTCGCTGGTGTCGAGATAGAATGCAAGCAGACGGTTTAGTATGACCTCGTCACGGTACAGATGCCGTGTGTCGTTTACGGCGGCTTCGACCGCATCGATGCGTGACGATATTTTTACAGCCGACTCTTCGTCGAGCTGCATGACGGGCGTATTGTACAGGCGTGCTCCGTATTTTATACGTATGTATATCATGTCGGTGGCGTCCATGCGGTTCATGAACTCCTCGCTTACCATCATGCAGATACAGCTGAAATCGTCGGAGCATTGGCTGACCAGGCATAAATGTGCTACGGAGATCAAGATTATACTCCCCGATTTAAGCCTGTATGGCTCGCCGTTTATCCACATCTCACCCGTGCCGGAACATATGAGTATGGCGCTTGTGGCGTCTATGTATGATTCGGTCTGGAATACGCGGCGCGCCCCGTCTGCGTCGAGACGAATGCAATCCACGCTTTTGCGTGTCTGGTTTTGACGTCCGATTGCAGCCGCAATTTCTGCAATAGTCCTGATGTCATGTTGTGGCGCTTTCATTTTGGTCTTGCATTGGGCTCGTACAAGTGTACTGTAAATATGGGTTATGTCCAAATAAAACCAATTTTATGCATTTTGAATTTTCCCGGAAAAGACCGCTTTCGCGACCTTTGCAGCACCAAAATCAACAATGCATCAAGATGAAAAGACAGATTTGTGCGCTTATACCTATCCTTGCCGTAATATCCATATGCGGGTATGCGCAGGACGAACGGTACTATCAGATGAGCATCGATGAAATGTTCGAACTTGCCGACGCGAACAGCAAAAGCATAAAGACATACGAGATATATGAACGCGAAGCGGACCAGTCGGTGCGCAATGCACACAACGACAGATTGCCGTCGATAGAATTTTCCGCTTCGGCAAGTTATCTCGGTGACGGCTGGATGGCCGACCGCAACTTCTCTAACGGCATGAATGCGCCGATGCCCCATTTCGGCAACAACTTCGCGGTAGAGGCCGCGCAGGTGGTCTATGCCGGAGGATCCGTGTCGAGCAATATAGCCATGGCCAAACTCAACTACCGGCAGGCCCAACTGGATACGGAGAACAACCGCCAGAACGTGCGTTTCATGCTCGTGGGCGATTATCTCGAACTCTACAACCTCGACAACCAGTCGGCCGTTTTCCGCAAGAACATCGAACAGACACGGCGCCTGTTGTCGGATATCCGCGCAAAATACAACGAAGGTCTGGTCATCAAGAATGACATTACCCGTTATGAACTTCAGTTGCAGACGCTTGAACTTGCGCTTACGCAGGTCGGAAACAGTCGTATAATCATAAACAACCGTCTCGTCACGACACTCGGATTGCCGCAGGATACCGTGATAATGCCCGATTCCTCCATATTGGACCAGATGCCGCAACCGCTTTCCGAAACCGCCTGGCAGCAGACTGCAGCCGACGCTTCGCCGAGTCTGAAGCAGGCGCATATAGCCGTGAGCCAGTCGGAGTACGGCGTGAAACTGGCACGTTCAGCGCGCATACCGACGTTGTCCGTATTTGCAGGAGATCATCTCGACGGCCCCATAACCATCGAAGTACCGCCCATCAACAAGAATTTCAACTATTGGTTTGTCGGTGTAGGTCTGAATTTCAATATCGGATCCCTGTATAAGGCAGGGAAAAACATCCGCCGTGCAAAATATGCGGTCGAACGTGCTGCGGAGGCCGAACGCCTGCAGCAGGACCGCGTGCAGACCGAGGTCAAGGAGGCTTACGTGCGTCTTACGGAGGCATTCACCACGTGCGACATGTATGAAAAGAGCCTCGAGCTTGCAACCGAGAACTACGGTGTGATAGAGAACCGCTATCTTAACGATCTGGCGCTCAATACCGACATGCTCGATGCAAGCAACGCCAAGTTGAGCGCCGAACTTGATGTGGCCAATGCACGCATAAACGTACTTTTCAACTATTACAGGCTGATGAAAGCGGCAGGAAATCTATAATAAACGCTAACAATTCAGAAACCATGAAATACAGAACCGGAAAATTAATCTACAACACGACGGTTGTCGTGCTGATCATCTGCGGAATCATTTGGGTGTCGTCACGATTCGTACACCTCGGCCGCGTCGAGTACACCGACAATGCACAGGTAAAGCAACTGATCGTGCCTGTAAATTCGCGTGTGCAGGGATTCGTACAGCGCATATGCTTCGACGAATACCAGACCGTGCATAAGGGCGATACGCTTGCCCTGATCGAGGATACGGAGTTCCGTTACAGGCTGGCGCAGGCCGAAGCCGACTACAGCAATGCCTTGTCGGGAAACTCCGTGATGGCGACCTCCATTACGACCGCCGACAACAATATCTCGGTATCCGATGCCGGCATCGACGAGGCGCGTGTCCGCATGGACAATGCCGAACGCGAATACAGACGCTACGAGAACCTTTTCAAGCAGGAGGCCGTGACACGGCAGCAGTATGATGCCATGAAGACCAATTACGATGCCCTGAAGGCCCGTTATGAACTGCTGTTGCGCCAGCGCAGGTCTACGTCGCTGATGAAGCAGGAGCAGGCACAGCGTCTTGACCAGACCGAAGCAGGCATAAAGCTGGCGGAAGCGGCCCTCGACCTTGCCCGTTTGAACCTTTCGTACACCGTTATACTTGCACCGTGTGACGGCACTACCGGGCGCAAAAACATACAGGAGGGCCAGCTGATACAGCCCGGACAGACGATAGTCGACATAGTCGACGCCAATGACATATGGGTCGTAGCCAATTACAAGGAGACGCAGACGGCCAACATCGCCGAAGACCAGCAGGTCGACATCAAGGTCGATGCTGTTCCTGGCGTCGTATTCTCGGGCATGGTCAGGTCCATATCCCGCGCCACGGGAGCCAGTTTCTCGCTGATACCGCAGGACAATTCGGCCGGTAATTTCGTAAAGGTGGAACAGCGTATTCCAGTGCGAATAGAGTTTACCGCCGACAACGACTCTCTCGATATGGCCCGCCTGCGTGCCGGTATGAATGTTGAGTGCGAAGTAAAATACTGATGCCATGCATGCAACTGCCCCGTTCTCGATACCCGCGATAAGGAGTTTCGTCCCCGAGAAGGTAAAACCGTGGATTATCATCTGTTTTGTGGCGATCTTCCAGCTGTCCGGCGGCGTCTATCTCGCGGCCATCAGCCAGATGGTCGGATCGACCACCCTGATGCAGGAGGACATAATGATGGCCGGCTATGCCTCGATGGTAGGTATGGCGCTGACCTTCACCGTGATGTTCAGGCTGAAATTCAGGTTCCCTTCAAAGGTGGCGTTTACCGTATGTTCGGTCATGATCATAGCCTGCAATCTCGCATGCATGAATACGGGCTCCCTGCCGGTGTTGTTTGCCGCATGTTTCGTTGCCGGCGTATTCCGCATGTGGGGTACATTCGAATGCATGTCAACCATACAGCTGTGGCTGACGCCAGTGCGTGACATGTCGGTCTTTTTCTGCTGCATACAGCTTATGGTGCACGGTTCGATACAGCTGACCGGCATTACGACCACATATGTCGCTTTCCTTGCAGAATGGAGATACATGCACTGGCTGGTGATAGGCCTGCAGTTACTGCTGCTGCTTGCAACTACCCTGCTGTTCCGTACTTTCCGCGCCATGCGCAAGCTGCCGCTCTATGGAATAGACTGGCTCGGTGGCGTGCTGTGGGGAATTACGGTGTTGTCGGCGCTTTTCGTTTGCAACTACGGCGATTATTATGACTGGTTCGAGTCGGTGTATATACGTATGGCCACTGTATTGGCTGTCGTATGCCTTTCGCTGAACCTGTGGCGGGCTTCGTTCATACGCCACCCCTACATAACGATAGATACGATATGCTATCCGGTCGTGTGGAAGACACTGTTGCTGTACCTGCTCTTTGATCTGCTGCTGGCACCTTCGCACATGATCGAAAATCTATATGCGGGTGCGGTTCTCGGTTACGACTCTCTGAATATGGCTTTCCTGAACTGGGCGGTGCTCGCCGGTGTGGTTTTCGGGGTACTGTTTACATGGCGGACTTTTGCCGTGCGCAAGTGGCCGTACAAAACCACTGCTGCCATAGCTTTCGGAGCCGCCACGCTATACTGTATCTCCTTTTACTTCACCATAGACTACAACCTTCCGAAGGGAGCATTGATTCTGCCGCTTTTCCTGCGTGGAAGTGCATGTGTGATTCTCGGAGCATGTTTCCTGACGGCATTGACGCGTATACCGGTATTCCCGCACTTCGCACAGTCCTTGTCGATGCAGGCTTTTGTCAGCGCATCGTTGGGCGGCGCAATCGGCGGTGCTGTAATAGACCACATACTCAAGGTTTTTACAAAGCAAAACGCCCTTGTGCTCGGGTCTACTCTCGACAATGTCAATCCCGAGGCATCGCACATGCCGTTCGGTAAACTGGTCGGTGCATTGCAGCAACAGGCTATGATGGTATCGATGAAAGAGATATTCGGCTGGTTGTCGTTGCTCGGCATACTGTGCCTGCTACTCTTCTTCATACACGAAAGTGACCTTATACGGCCATACAAGGCCATACACCCCACTTTCAAATCTATCCGTAATATGATAAAACGCGAGTACATCGACAACACGGCCAACAACTGATGGCGTGTGTGCCGTCCCGCCGTTAGTGCCCGCCGAGTATTTCGGTAGCGTGTGCTGCGTATTGCTGGCCTATCGGCTGCGACAACTCCCTGTTCCGTAGTAATACACGCGAGCGGGTGAATGAATCTACGGCTGCGATGGAGACGACATATGAGCGGTGTATGCGCAGGAACATCGATTCCGGCAGCATGTCGGTTACAGCCTTGAGATTGGCCCGTGTCAGTACATGACCGCCCGATGCCCGCACGATCTTGACGTAGTTGCCGAGTGCTTCGATATAGAGAATATCCGATATCGGTATGCTCACATTGGTGTATTCCTGTTTGACGACGATGTTTTCGGAGCCCAGGGAGCGGTGTGCCTCAATACGGCGCAAGGCCTTGTCGACTGCCGTTTCGAAACGTTCATACGAGAATGGTTTGTGAAGGAAATCAACGGCATCGAGATCGAAGCCGTCGAGAGCATAACGGGCATGTGCCGTCGTGAAGATGAAGCAGCACTCCTGCGGAAGCATGTCGGCGATCTCAAGGCCGCTGATGCTGTTCATCTGTATGTCGAGAAAGACCAGGTCTGGCTTGCGGCGGCGTATTGCCTCCAGTCCGCCCTGTTGTTGACGATCCATTGGTCCACCGGCAGCAGTGTTATGACAAGAGGTATGATTATGGCGCAAAACAGAAAATCGATGTATATGGGAATCCTGGTGTATTTCATTTTCGCGTGTTATGTTACGATACAAAGATACGACTTTAACGATTAATTACCACCGTGCCTTTCCGCGGCATTCGTCACCACATTTTCCGCGTTCGTCACCACTCGGACCGCCTTAGCACAACTATTCCATAATTTTGCGTTACTGTATGCGAATCATAAATTCAAAACATATAAAAAAGATGAAAGCAAGCACCTATCCACTGCTCCTTTGCCTGCTGTTTTTGAGCGCGTGCAACGGGGATCGTCAGAACGTGTCCGGCGGAGACTACAGGACTTTGACCGTACAGACCAGTGACCTGACATTAACGTCGAACTATGCAGCCGCATTGCGTGGCCGCCAAACGGTCGAGATACGCCCGCAGGTCAGCGGCGTAATAACCGATATATGCATAGACGAGGGTGATGCCGTCAAAAAGGGGCAGGTCCTGTTTGTCATAGACCAGGTGCCGTATCGGGCAGCTCTCGATGTGGCCGTGGCAAATGTCAAGAGCGCCGAAGCCAAGTTGCGTACGGCACAGCTGACGGCTGACAGCAAGGAGGAACTTTTCAAGGAACATGTCGTGTCGGATTTCGATCGCCAAATGGCGGTAAACGAGTTGCTGGAGGCGCAGGCTGCGCTGGCACAGGCAAAGGCCGAGGAGACGAAAGCCCGCAGTGACCTGTCGTATACCGAGGTCAAGAGCCCTGTCAACGGAGTGGCGAGTATGATACCCTACCGTGTCGGAGCACTTGTGAGCAGCAGCATCTCCGAACCTTTGGTTACGGTAACCGACGATTCGGAGATATACGCATATTTCTCGATGGCCGAAAACCAGATGCTCGATCTCATACAACAATATGGGTCGCTGTCAGATGCAAGGTCGAAAATGCCGGCCGTAAGCCTCGTTATGAGCAACGGCGCGACATACGGGCATGAAGGCAGGATCAACGCTATCAGCGGCACGATAGACGAGAGTACCGGAGCCGTCGGTTTCCGTGCTGTCTTCGATAATCCCGCACATCTGCTGCGAAATGGCGGCAACGGAACGATTGGCATTCCCGTAAGCCGTGAGGATTGCATAGTTATCCCGCAGGCGGCCACATATGAGATACAGAACAAGATTTTCGTGTACAAGGTTGTGGACGGCAAAGCGCAGTCGGCGCAAATACAGGTGTACAAGTATAATGACGGAAACAACTACATCGTGGAGTCCGGCCTCGAAGTCGGCGATACGATAATTGCCGAAGGTGCCGGACTGGTACGTGAAGGCACGGTCGTAAAGACTTCTGAAAGTGTCGAATCGGCAAAATAACGGCAGATTATGAAGATCAGAACATTTATCGACCGACCTATTCTGGCCGGTGTAATATCGGTTGTCATTCTGATATTGGGATTGATAGGCCTTGTGCAGCTGCCTATCGAACAGTTTCCTGAGATTGCACCTCCGACCGTGAGCGTGTCGGCCACATATACCGGTGCCAATGCCGAAACCGTGTTGAAGAGTGTCGTAGTCCCGCTCGAGGAGGCGCTGAACGGTGTCGAGAACATGATGTACATGACCTCCACGAGTGCCAATACGGGCCAGGGAAGAATTGTCGTCTATTTCCGTCAGGGAACGGATCCGGACATGGCAACGGTCAATGTCCAGAACCGAATAGCGACGGCCCAGGGTGTATTGCCTGCCGAAGTTACAAAGAGCGGTATAACCGTCCGCAAGCGTCAGACAAGCAACATCAAGATATTGTCACTCTACAGCCCCGATGACTCTTTTGACGAGGCTTTTCTGAACAATTATCTGAAAATCAACATCGAGCCGCGCCTTGCGCGTATCGCCGGCGTCGGTGAGGTCAACGTTATGGGTTACGACTACTCGCTGCGCATATGGCTCGATCCCAACAAGATGATGAAATACGGGCTGATGCCTTCCGATATCACCGCGATACTCAATGAGCAGAATGTCGAGGCGGCTACCGGTACTCTCGGTGCCGAGTCTGACAACACGTTCCAGTATGTCCTGAAATACCGCGGACGTTACGAACAGGAGGTTGACTATGAAGAGCTCGTAATAAAGGCTTTGCCGAGCGGTGAGGTCCTGCGGTTGAAGGACGTGGCCACAATTGAACTCGGCTCAATGGGATACAGCTATATCGGAGAGATGAGCGGCCACCCGGGGTGTAATATCATGATCTCACAGACGTCGGGTTCGAATGCCAATGAGATTATCGAGGAGATTGACAAGGTCGTAGCCGAAATTTCCGAGACACTGCCAAAGGGCATGGAACTGGTCGACCTGATGAGTACGAAGGATTTTCTCGACGCATCGATCCATAATGTGATCAAGACCCTTATCGAGGCAATCATTCTCGTCGTGCTGGTCGTGTATCTGTTCCTGCAGAGTCTGCGGTCGACATTCATTCCGGCATTGTCCATAATCGTGTCGCTCGTCGGTACCTTCTTCTTCCTGTACGTAGCCGGATTCAGCCTTAACATGCTGACACTGTTTGCATTGGTGCTTGTCATCGGAACAGTCGTCGATGATGCCATAGTCGTGGTCGAGGCCGTCCAGGCCAAGTTCGATGAAGGCTACAAATCGTCTTATCTCGCCACTATCGATGCAATGGACGGCATAACATCGGCCCTTGTCACCACGACGTTCGTATTCATGGCCGTATTCATACCTGTCAGCTTCATTGGCGGTACTACCGGTACATTCTACACGCAGTTCGGTTTGACCATGGCTGTGGCCGTTGCCATTTCGCTTCTGAATGCATTGACGCTAAGCCCTGCACTCTGTGCCCTGATAATGACTCCGCACATGACTGCGGCAGATGGCGGCAAGCTCAGTTTCTCGTCGCGTTTCCACATGGCGTTCGATACGGCATTCCACCGTCTGGTGTCGAGATACAGCCGAGGCGTGACATTCATGCTCAAGCGCAAATGGCTTGCCGGCGTCTTGCTGGTCATCGCATGTGCGGCTCTGGTCTTCATGATGAAGACGACCAAAACAGGCTTTGTGCCTCAGGAGGACATGGGAACCATCTTTGTCGATGTCCGCACATCTCCGGGAAACAGCCTGCAGGAGACGAAGAACATCATGGACGAAATAGACAAGCGCATCAGTTCTATCCCGCAGATCTCGCAATATGCCAAGGTTACAGGTAATGCCATGATCAGTGGTCAGGGCGCGTCTAACGGTATGTTTATCGTGCGACTGAGACCATGGGAAGAACGTACTGAAAAGGGAGACGATATCAATTCGCTGATAAACGAGATCTACCGTCGCACTGCCGACATCACCTCGGCCGAAATCATGGCATTCTCGCAGCCGATGATTCCGGGATACGGCCTTAACAGCGGTTTCGAGTTCTACGTACAGGATCAGAAAGGAGGCTCGACGGAAGACCTCCTGAAATATACGCGACAGATGATCGATGCCCTGAATGCACGCCCCGAAATCGGCCGCGCCACCACATCATTCGATACCAAGTTCCCGCAATATCTGGTCGAAGTCGATGCCGCCCGCTGTAAAAAGAACAACGTATCGCCCACCGACGTACTGAATACCCTGTCGGGGTATGTCGGAGGAAATTACGTGTCGAACATGAACCGTTTCTCGAAGCTGTACCGCGTGATGATACAGGCGTCGCCCGAATACAGGCTCGATACGGAATCCTTGAACAACATGTTCGTGCGGAACAGCGAAGGCGAGATGACGCCCATAAGCCAGTACCTGAAACTTACGCGTGTTTACGGCTCGGAGATACTTACCCGTTTCAACCTCTTCTCGGCAATCGCCGTAAACGGAGCTCCTGCTGCCGGATACAGTTCCGGTCAGGCCATTGCCGCCGTCAAGGAGGTGGCCGCCCAGACATTGCCGGCCGGTTACGGTTTCGAGTTCGGCGGTATGTCCCGTGAAGAGTCGAGCACCGGAAATACGACAACGCTCGTGTTTATTATCTGTGTGGTATTCATATACCTCATATTGTGCGCGCTGTACGAAAGCCTCTTTGTACCGTTGGCGGTGATTCTTTCGGTTCCGTTCGGATTGGCGGGAAGTTTCCTGTTCGCCAAGATGTTCGGTCTGGAGAACAACATATACCTGCAGACGGGGCTCATCATGCTGATCGGCCTTTTGGCAAAGACAGCCATTCTGTTGACCGAGTATGCTTCGGAACGCCGCCGTCACGGCATGTCGATAATGCAGGCGGCAGTATCATCGGCCAAGGTCCGATTGAGACCTATTCTGATGACATCGCTGACCATGATATTCGGTATGCTGCCTATGATGTTCTCCACGGGAGTAGGTGCAAACGGTAACATATCCATCGGAGTAGGTACCGTAGGCGGTATGCTCATCGGAACGATTGCACTGCTGTTCATCGTGCCGCCGATGTTTGTGATATTCCAGTATCTGCAGGAGAAGTTCATGCCCGAGCGCAAACTGCCGGCACTCGAACAGGATAAGAATTAAACAGGAGATGAAAGTGATTATGAAAAAGTTATTGATATGCATGTTTGTGGCCGCCGGATTGAGCGGGTGCCACATCTACAAGGCCTACCAGCGTCCCGAAGCGATAATGCCCGACAGCCTGTACCGCCAATCCGAAGTTGCGGCAGATGCGGATTCCGTGTCACTTGCATCGCTTTCATGGAGACAGCTCTTTACGGATCCTATGTTGCAGGATCTTATCGAGACAGGGCTTGAAAACAACACCGACCTTAACATAGCACGTCTCAAGGTGGAAGAGGCCGAGGCCATGCTGATGACGTCGCGGTTGTCGTATCTGCCTTCGGTTACGCTCTCTCCGCAGGGGTCTGTAAGCGGCCTTGCCGGTGAAAAGGCTACCAAAACATACAATCTCGCAGCTTCGGCCGAATGGGAAATTGATGTTTTCGGCAAAGTCCTGAACGCCAAACGCGGGGCAAAGGCCGTACTTGAGCAGAGCGAGGCTTATCGTCAGGCAGTACAGACGCAGTTGGTGGCTACCATTGCCAACAGCTATTATTCACTGCTGATGCTCGACAAGCAATTGGATATAACCCGTCAGACAGCCGAGACATGGCGTGAAAACGTACATGCCATGGAGGTCTTGAAGCGGGCCGGACAAACTACCGAAATGGCCGTGGCGCAGACCCGCGCAAGCCAACTGTCGGCCGAAGCATCGGTATTGTCGCTCGAACGCCAGATAAACGAAATGGAGAATTCGCTGTCGGTATTGCTCGGAATGACCCCGCAGAAGATAGAGCGCTCAACGCTCGACTCTCAGGAATTTCCCGACAGCCTCTCTGTAGGTGTGCCGTTGCAGCTGTTGAGCCGCAGGCCTGACGTAAAACAGAGTGAGGCTGAACTGGCTGCGGCATATTATGCTACAAATGTTGCTCGTGCGGCATTCTATCCCAGTATCACATTGAGCGGTTCGGCCGGTTGGACCAATTCGGCTGGCGCGGCCGTACTGAATCCGGCTCAGTGGTTGCTGTCGGCCGTAGGCTCGATCGTAGAACCTCTGTTCAACAAAGGTCAGAATATGGCAAACCTCAAGGTGGCCAAGGCCCAGCAGGAAGAAGCTCTTCTCTCTTTCCGGCAAAGCCTGCTGGACGCAGGTGCCGAGGTAAACAATGCCCTGACACAGTGGCAGACGGCCCGTGCGCGAATAGTACTTGACGAACAGCAGAGCGAGTCGCTGCGTTCGGCACTGCGCAGTTCCGAACTTCTGATGCGCCACAGCTCACAGAACTATCTCGAAGTGCTTACGGCACGACAGACGTTGCTGCAGGCCGAACTCAATGCAACGGCCGACCGTTTCGATGAGATACAGGGGGTAATCAATCTATATCACGCTCTTGGCGGCGGATATTGATATGTTTGTTAACGTGATCGGCGCGAGGGCATACTTTAAGTATGTCCTCGCTTTTTATGGATAAGGAAGAGTGAGAACGCTTTTTAGCTGTCCTTTGGAAACAGAAAAGACGGCGCGTAGGCCGTCTTTCTGCGTCTTGAGCGGGAAACGGGGGTCGAACTCACGTTGTCACGTGACGTGCGAAATAATGTTTACACCCCCGACCCCTGAAAGGGGTGAATGAGGGTCGTTTGCCGACCCCCGCCGTTGTTCCCGAAAACAAAAGGCAGCGTTTGCCGCCAATCTTTCTACAAAAACAAAAAGACGGCACATTGGCCGTCTTTCTGCGTCTTGAGCGGGAAACGGGGGTCGAACCCGCGACCCTCAGCTTGGGAAGCTGATGCTCTACCACTGAGCTACTCCCGCATTGCGATGTACAAATATACATCGCTTTTTTGTTTTTAGAAAATCAAACACCCAATTTTTTCAATGATTCGATGTTTTTCGGATTTTTCAATAATTTTCCCTCCGGGGTGTACATGTAGTCGATACGGTCTTTGAAGTATGTCTCCACTTTTCCGCGTACGATCTTCATGGTACTGTTGACAAGCCCGTTCTGCTCGGTAAAGGCTTCGTCCACGATGGCAAGGGCCGCCGGCAGCCAACGGTCCGGGAACTCCTCTCCGTAAACACCGCCACTCTTGTATTTGGCTATCTCGTCGCCTATTATCTCCGCTGCCGCCGCAGTGCGATCCTCTTCGGAAACACTCCGGCCGTCAAGTTCGCGGCGCAGAGCCTCCCTGTTCGGTACGACAATGGCTCCGGTATAGGGACTCTGGTTGTTGTAGATGATTATCTGGTCGATATAAGGCGACTTGTCGACGATGGCCTCTTCCATTCCTTCGGGCGAATACTTCTCGCCGTCGCTGGCAATGAGCAGGCTCTTGAAACGGCCCAGAACGTAGAGGAACTCGTCGTCCGTAACATAGCCCATGTCTCCCGTATGAAGCCAGCCGTCGCGAATCGTATCGGCCGTGGATTCGGGGTTCTTCCAATACCCTGCCATCACGTTCTCGCCCTTGATGACGATCTCGCCCTTTTGTCCGGTGGGTACTTCTCGTCCCTCTTCGTCGAGAATCTTCAGGTCGAGAGGTATGAGTATCTTCCCCGACGAGCCGAAACGGTGCCAGTGGTAATGCGGGGAGTTGGTCGATATTACCGGAGTAGCCTCCGACAGGCCGTAGCCCTGGAACATGGGTATGCCTATCGCATAGAAGAATCTCTGCAGTTCGGCATCGAGCAATGCACCTCCGCCGACGAAGAACCTCATCTCGCCGCCGAAAGCCTCGCGCACCTTGCTGAAGAGTATCTTGTCGAACAGTGCCACGAGCGGCTTGAGCATGAATCTCCAGCCTTTGCCCTTGTGGTAGCCGTCCTGATTGTACTCATATGCCACCTTCATGGCGAAGTTGAAGAGCCGCTCGGTCGATTTTCCCTTGGCGCGTATCGAACTTTCGATATTCTTGCGGAAGTTCTTGGCCAGAGCAGGTACCGAGAGCAGGAAATGGGGCTTGACCTCGCGTATGTTGACCGGAATGTTTTTCAGAGTCTCCATCGGGGTCGATCCCACCTGCACGGTTGCAACCGAGGCTCCGCAGGCTATCATGATATAGAACCCGACAACATGTGCGAAACAGTGGTCGAGAGGCAGTATGATTAGCGTACGGTAGCTCGGCGGAATGCTGATGCGCGAAAGCGACTGCTCGACATTGGCCGTATAGTTGCGGTGTGTCAGTACGACACCCTTCGGGTCAGCCGTAGTTCCCGACGTATATGTAATGGTTGCATAGTCGTCGTTCTGTATGCTGCGGCCTATGGCGAGGAACTCCTCTTCGTGTTCGGCGAGGTATTTTTCGCCCAATGCCATAACATCGGCGAGGCTCTTTTCGTCCTTTTCGAGTTCGACGTTGCCGAATACTATGACATGCTTGAGCAAAGGCAGCTGCTCGCGTATCTTGCGTATCTTCGGAAGCTGGTTCTTCGACACAAATATGGCGCATACGTCGGCATGGCGCAGGCGGAACAGCAGGTCATTGGCCTCTTCGAGCTTTATCGAGAGCGGTACGCTGATGGCACCGGCATAGAGCAGGCCGAGCTCCGACGTGATCCAGTCGTTGCAGCCTTCGGCAAGAATCGAAACCGTCTGTTTGGGTTGGATCCCCAGCGCGGCAAGACCTGCGCCTGTCTTCAGCGCAATATCTTTGGTTTCGGCGTAGGTCGTGGGCTCGAACTTGTCGGTTTTCTTTTCGAGCAGGAATGTCTTTGGACCGTATTCGGCTACCGAGGCCTCGAACAGGTCGATGATAGTCTTCTTTTTCATAGGTCGTATTTGGTGTCAATCCATTTTCAAAACTGCGAGGAATGCCGATTGCGGCACCTGTACGGATCCGATCTGGCGCATGCGTTTCTTGCCGGCCTTCTGTTTCTCGAGAAGTTTGCGCTTACGTGAGATGTCACCTCCGTAACACTTGGCGGTCACGTCCTTGCGTACGGCCTTGACCGTCTCGCGCGCTATGATCTTGGCGCCGATGGCTGCCTGAATGGCAATGTCGAACTGTTGGCGCGGAATCAGCTCCTTGAGTTTCTCGCACATCTTGCGGCCAAAATCGTATGCGTGGTCGGCATATATGAGCGACGACAAGGCATCGACCGGTTCGCCGTTAAGCAGAATGTCGAGCTTGGCAAGGCGGCTCGGCTGGTATCCCGTGCGGTGATAGTCGAACGAGGCATACCCTTTCGAGATGCTCTTGAGTTTGTCGTAGAAGTCAAATACAATCTCCGACAGCGGCATCTCGAAGTTGATCTCCACACGGTCCTGCGTAATGAATGTCTGGTTCTTCATCACACCGCGCTTGTCGATGCAGAGTTTTATTACATTGCCAAGGAAGTCGGTCTTGGTGATTATCTGTGCAAGTATGTACGGTTCCTCTATCTTGGCGATTTTGGTTATTTCGGGAAGCCCCGACGGGTTGTGGACTTCGAGCACGTTGCCCTGCGTCGTGGTGATGCGGTACGAAACGTTGGGGACGGTGGTGATCACGTCCATGTCGAACTCACGGTACAGGCGCTCCTGTATTATCTCCATGTGAAGCAGCCCGAGGAATCCGCAGCGGAATCCGAAACCGAGGGCAAGCGAACTCTCCGGCTCGAACGTCAGCGATGCGTCGTTCAGCTGCAGTTTTTCGAGCGATGCGCGCAGGTCCTCGTACTGGTCGGCCTCGACCGGGTAGACACCCGCGAAGACCATCGGCTTGACATCTTCGAATCCGGCTATCGCCTCGCCGCATGGTGTTGCGACCGACGTAATGGTATCACCTACCTTTACGTCCGACGAAACCTTTATACCCGAACATATATACCCCACATCACCTGCCCGCAGTTCATCGCGCGGCTGCATCTTGAGCTTGAGCACGCCTATTTCGTCGGCATCGTACTCGCTGCCCGTATTGAAGAACTTGACGTGTTCGCCCTTGCGGATACGGCCGTTGAATATGCGGTAATATGCGATGATGCCGCGGAACGGGTTGAAGACGGAGTCGAAAATCAGCGCCTGCAGCGGGGCGTTGTCATCGCCCTTCGGTGCCGGTACGCGCTGCACGATGGCCTCGAGTACCTCCTCGACGCCCTGTCCTGTTTTACCCGATGCACACAGAATGTCCTCGTGTTTGCAGCCCAGCAGATCTACGACCTGGTCCTTCACCTCGTCGATCATGGCCGAATCCATGTCTATCTTGTTGAGCACCGGTATTATTTCGAGGTCGTTGCCCAGCGCCAGATAGAGATTGGATATGGTCTGGGCCTGAATGCCCTGCGTGGCGTCTACCACCAGCAGTGCCCCCTCGCACGATGCTATCGCACGCGACACCTCGTACGAGAAGTCGACGTGTCCCGGAGTGTCGATAAGGTTCAGTATGTAGTGCTCGCCGTCGCGGGCCGTATATTCCATCTGTATCGCGTGGCTCTTGATCGTAATACCCTTCTCGCGTTCGAGATCCATGTCGTCGAGTACCTGCGACTGCATCTCTCGCTGGTTGAGCGTATGCGTAATTTCAAGAAGTCGGTCGGCCAGCGTCGATTTGCCGTGGTCGATATGGGCGATAATGCAAAAATTCCTTATGTTTTTCATAGCGAACGCAAAGATACGAATTTTGTATTACATACAAAACCCCGTGCGTCTCATTTACCGTACAAACGCAGATATGCGCAGTCGGTCATGCATCCCTTGTCGTCGCGCAGGTGCATTCCGCCGCCGCGGCAATAGCGGAACACTCCGCATTCGGCGCATTGGTCATGGTGTGTCCATTCGCGGTTGCGGAACACCTCGAAACGGTTCTGCCATACGTCCCAGAAGTCGTCCTTGTAGATGTTGCCCTGGTTGTAGTCGGCGCGAATGCTCGTGCAGCCCGATATGGACCCGTCGATGCGGATCGAGGCCGTACCTGTGCCGGCATGGCATTCATAGAACGAACTGCGGACCTCGGCCTCGTAGCCGCCGAGAAACCCCTCGCAGCCGTAATTGAGATTTATGCGCTTCTCCTTGCGCGTACGCCTGATGAACTCCATCAGCGACACGAAATCTTCGTCGGACAACCGCAGCGTCGGATCGTTCGCGGCACGCCCTGCAGGGAATATGGTGAATATGCGCCAGCGTTTCAAACCGAGCGATATGAGGAACTCCTTGAACTCTTCCAGATGCGGCATCAGCGACGGTGTGGCGCATGTTACGATATCGAATGCGAGCGTCGGCTCGGCAGCGGCCATGCGCACCGCCTCGACGGCGCGCCGGTAGCTTTCGGGATTGCGCCTTATGTGGGTGTGCTGCGGTTCGAACCCGTCGAGCGAGACAGTCATGCCGTGCAGTCCTGCCGCAAGCAGCGAATCAAAACGGCGGCGCGACAAGGCCATGCCGTTGGTGACGAGCCCCCACGCATATTCACGGCGGTAGAGTTCGAGCCCGATCCTTTCGATATCATTGCGCACGAGCACCTCCCCTCCGGACAGGATTATGAATACTTTGTGCGGGTCGACGTGCGGGGTTATCTGCGTGTCGAGCACACGGAAGAAATCCTCGGCCGGCATGTCACGGTACGCCGGGTCGCTCGTGCAGTCGCTGCCGCAATGCCGGCACGCGAGATTGCATCGCAACGTGCACTCCCAGAACAGAGTGTCCAGCCTGTGTTCCGCGACGCGCCTGTTCTGCAGGCTCCGTTCTATTTCGAGGGCCAGACGTTGGCGCAATGACAGTTCCCGGGCTTTCATGGCAGGTTAGTTGCCGGTTTCGGCATCTTCGTCGAGAACAATATTGCCAAGGTCGGCGGAATATGACTTAATCCATGCTCCGGACGAGATTTTATCGCTTTCGGTGACCTGGACTTCCACCTCCTTCGGGGTGAATTCCCCTCCGTTCTCCGCACCGTCGATATCTTCGAAGCCGACCTTTATGGAGTAAGGTGGTGCGTCAAAACTGTATATCTTTGCCTCGATTACGGTATTGCCGTCGCTGTCGGAGTAACTCTCGCCGTTGCTGTCGAACTCATAGTATTCGCTGCCGTAATACGCCGTATAGCTTGCGGCCTGCGCCCTTATCCCTTTGACGGGCCGGTTGGCATTGTCCGTCACCCTCGCTTTCAGCGAAAACTCAACGGTCGGGCAACCGTAGGCGTCGAGGTTCTTTTCTTCGCAGGCGGCAGCTCCGAATCCGAGCAGTACAAGCAGGATTTTAAGGATTTCCTCTTTCATGGCAAGGCATATCAGGTAAACAAATATAGTGATTCTCATCGTAAAACACAAATCAATGCGAACTTTTGACGGTTCTTTTGTATTTTTGCGGCGCTAATCACCATGTATCATGACACGCATAATAGATTATTTCCACCTTGTAAGGTTCGCGCATACGATATTTGCAATGCCTTTCGCCCTGATCGGGTTCACATATGCCGCATATGTTTCGGGCGCCGATGCATACTCATTGGGTCAGTGGGCTGTCCTGCTGGTGCAGGTCTTGCTTTGCATGGTCTTCGCGCGCAATACGGCCATGGGGTTCAACCGCTGGGCCGACCGCAGGATCGACAGCGAGAATCCGCGTACGGCATCGCGCGAGATACCTGCCGGTAAAATATCTCCGCGCAAGACTTTGGCCTTCGTCATCGTCAACGCCGTGCTGTTCGTCGCAACGGCCGCAACGATCAACAAACTGACTGCATGGCTGTCGCCAGTCGCTCTTTTCGTGATAACGTTCTACAGCTATTGCAAACGCTTCACCTCGCTGGCGCATCTGGTCCTCGGGCTGTCGCTGGGTATCGCTCCCGTAGGTGCGTATATAGCCGTAACCGGGCAATTCGCCCTTGAGCCGTGCATACTCGCCCTGCTGGTGATGACGTGGTGCGGAGGCTTCGACATAATCTACGCACTTCAGGACGCCGATTTCGACCGTCAGCGCGGACTGCATTCGATTCCGTCGAAATTCACGGCCAAGACAGCTTTGGGCATAAGCATCGGATTGCATGTCGTCAGCGTTGCCGCTCTGACATGGTTTGTCACATATTTGCCGCAACACTGGTTCCTGTGGATCGGCTGTGCCGTATTCGTCGGGCTGCTGCTGCTTGAGCACATACTCGTCACACCGTCGCGACAGAAAAATATCGGCATCGCGTTCGGTACGCTCAACGGCCTGGCGAGCCTCACATTGGCCGTGTTCGTCATCACCGATTTGCTTATCTGAAAGATATTGCCTACTTTTGTAAAAAATTTAATATAAGGTTAGGTTATGTTAAGCAGGCAGATAGCATCGAAACTGGCGGATTTTGAGACTCCGTTCTATCTTTACGACATAGACTTGTTACGCCGTACACTCGAAAGTCTGGTGTACGAATCGAAAAAATACGGTTACAAGGTACACTACGCCATCAAGGCCAACTACGACGACCATATTCTCGGTGTGATACGTGAATACGGTCTGGGCATCGACTGCGCAAGCGGCAATGAGGTGCGCAAGGCGCTCGAACTCGGGTTCGATCCCAAAGGCATCGTATATGCCGGCGTCGGCAAGCGCGACAAGGAGTTGCGTTATGCCATCGAGCAGGATATTCTGGCAATCAACTGCGAATCGATCGAGGAACTGCATCTCATAAACCGGTTTTCGGGTGAGTGCGGACGCCGTACAGACGTGGCGCTGCGAATAAATCCCGACATCGACCCCAAGACCAACCACTGCATCGATACCGGCCAGGCTGACAGTAAGTTCGGAATTTCATATGAAGAGGTCCTTGAGCATGTGGCCGACATTCAGTCGCTTGAAAACATCAACATAATCGGCCTGCATCTGCATATCGGCTCGCAGATACGTGAACTGCATGTCTTCGAGAACATGTGCGACAAGGTAAACGTAATAGTCGACAATCTCACCTCTCTGGGTTTCAATCTGCGTTTCATCGACGTGGGCGGCGGCCTCGGCATCAATTACGACGTGCCCGAGAACGAGCCGATACCAAATTTCGCGTCACTCTTCTCGATTGTCCAGTCCCACTTGAACGTAGGCGACCGTGAGGTTCATTTCGAATTCGGGCGTTCGATTGTCGGCGAGTGCGGCGAGCTCATAACCCGCGTCCTGTTCAACAAGACGACTGCAACGGGCCGCAAACTGCTGATCGTGGACGCAAGCATGACGGAACTCGTGCGTCCGGCCATGTACGGGTCGTATCACAATATCGAAAACATCACCTCGGAGGAGGAGACAAGGGAGAAATATACGGTCGTGGGCACGGCCTGCGAATCCACCGACGTGTTCGACGAGAACGTGGGCCTGCGCAAGAGCCGCCGCGGCGATCTGCTCACCATAAAGTCGGCCGGCGCATACGGCATGTCGATGGCCTCGCGCTACAACCTCCACGATCTCCCGGCTGCCGTCTACAGCGATAAACTGTAACCAAGATGTGGCTTGCGCTCGCATTCGTGTCGGCCGCACTGCTCGGCTTCTATGACGTTGCCAAGAAAAAGGCCCTCGCCGACAATGCCGTACCTCCGGTATTGCTGTTGAACACGCTCTTTTCAGCGTTGCTGTTCAGTCCCTTCATAATCTCCGCCGAAGGAGGCTTCGGGTGGTTCGAGGGCACGGTTTTCGACATGCCGGTAGGTGACGCCGAAGCTCATGCACTGGTTGCGATAAAGTCGTCCATAGTACTGGTATCGTGGATATTCGGATATTACGGCATAAAGCATCTGCCAATAACGATTGTAGGCCCGATCAATGCCACGCGGCCTGTGCTGACGCTTGTGGGCGCAATGCTCATATTCGGCGAGCAGCTCAATGCCTACCAATGGATCGGTGTATTGCTTGCCGTCATTTCACTCTTCCTGCTGAGCCGTGCAGGCAAAAGCGAAGGACTTGATTTCACGCATAACGTATGGATACTCTTCGTCGCTGCCGCCGCAGTTACGGGAGCCGCCAGCGGCCTGTATGACAAGTTCATAATGCGAAGCCTCGACCCGGTTTTCGTGCAGAGCTGGTACACGCTTTACCAGTTTGTCATGATGGGGCTGTTCGTCGCGCTCGTATGGCTGCCCAAGCACAGGCATGAAAAGAGTTTCCATTGGTCGTGGGCCATTCCCTGCATCTCGATATTCCTCTCGTGTGCGGATTTCGCCTACCTTACGGCCCTCAGCGAAGACGGCGCCATGATTTCCATTGTTTCGATGGTGCGGCGCAGTTCGGTGATAGTCTCCTTTACGTGCGGGGCCCTGCTGTTCCATGAGAAAAATCTCCGCAGCAAGGCCCTCGACCTGGTGTTCATACTCGTGGGTATGATATTTCTCTATCTCGGCTCACGTTAGACGAGCTTCTCCAACTGATCTATCGTTTTGCGTATCTCCACATCGCTCGGCGAGTAATCCTTCAGTGAACCTGCGAGGTACTGCTCGTATGCGTACAGGTCTATCACGCCGTGACCGGAAAGGTTGAATAGTATGGTCTTCTCCTCGCCGGCTTCCTTGGCCTTCAACGCTTCGCGTATGGCTACGGCTATGGCGTGGGTCGACTCCGGCGCCGGGATTATGCCTTCGGCCTTGGCGAATACGAGGCCTGCGGCAAGGGTCTCGTTCTGCCCTACCGACTGTGCTTCTATGAGATTGTCCTTGAGCAACTGGCTGACGATCGATCCCGCACCGTGGTAACGCAGACCGCCGGCGTGTATGTTCGAAGGCTGGAAGTTGTGCCCCAGCGTATACATCGGTATAAGCGGTGTATAGCCGGCCACGTCGCCGAAGTCATACTGGAATTCACCCCTTGTGAGTTTGGGACAGCTTGCCGGCTCGACGGCTATGACCCTCGTCTTTTTGCCTTCGGTCAGGTTCTTGCGCAGGAACGGGAAGCCGATTCCGGCGAAGTTGCTGCCGCCGCCGAAACAGCCTATGACCATGTCGGGCTCGGCATCGGCCATCTCCATCTGCAGGATAGCCTCCTCTCCTATTATTGTCTGGTGCAGCAGCACATGGTTCAGGACGCTGCCGAGGCAATAACGAGTGTCTCCGGGGCGCTGCAATGCCATCTCGACGGCTTCGGAGATGGCCAGGCCGAGGCTGCCGGAACAGTTCGGGTCGCGTTCGAGCGCGGCACGTCCCGAAGCCGTCAGTGTCGTCGGCGACGAGAGGCATTCCGCTCCCCATGCGTTCATCATCAGGCGGCGGTAGGGCTTCTGCTCGTAGCTGACCTTGACCATGAAGACCTGCACGTCGAGCCCGAAATGGCGTCCCGCAAAGGCAATGGCCGAACCCCACTGACCAGCACCCGTTTCAGTAGTGATGTGCTTGATTCCCTGTTTGTAGTTGTAGTATGCCTGCGGTACGGCGGTATTGGGCTTGTGCGAGCCGGCCGGCGACACGCTCTCGTTCTTGAAGAATATCCTGGCAGGCGTATCGAGAGCCTTTTCGAGCCCATAGGCGCGTACCAGCGGGGCGGGACGCCAGATACGGTATATCTCCTGCACCTCTTCGGGTATGTCTATGTAACGTTCGGTGGACATCTCCTGATGGATCAGTTCATCGGCAAAGATTGCCTGCATCTGTTCGAAAGTTACCGGTTTCTTGGTTGCAGGATGCAATGGCGGCAGCGGTTTGTTGGGCATGTCGGCCACGATGTTGTACCATTGCTTGGGCATCTGGCTCTCGGGGAGCTCGAATTTCTTTGTTTTCATAAATCTGAACGGGTTATTGTAGTAATATATAAATGAAAAAATCCCATTGTTCAACATCGTAAACAATGGGATCCGTTTTTCGTGAATATTATCTGTTATTTCATATGCACATGATGTGTCGCCTCATTGTCTACGAAAGCCAAAGAGCGCCACCACCAATATTGTGCATTGAAATACATGTGTAATCTTCTTCGTTTCTGCAAATATAGTGCATATTTTGCAAAAAACAAATTCCTCGGAATTTTATTTTATCGTTTTGGCAAAATATGTATCTTTGTATGTTTTTTGAAAATTATATATACCAACAATATGAACATTTCTTACAACTGGCTCAAAAATTACATCGACACCGATTTGTCGGCCGAAGAGATTTCGGTTATTCTTACTGATATAGGACTCGAAGTCGAGAGTTTCGAGAAGGTGGAAACCATACGCGGCGGTTTGTCCGGCGTGGTGATCGGTCAGGTGCTGACTTGTGTCGACCACCCCGACAGCGACCACCTGCACATCACAACGGTCGATGTAGGTAGCGGGGAGCCGCTGCAGATAGTCTGCGGAGCCGCCAATTGCCGCGCCGGTCTGAAAGTCATGTGCGCTACGGTCGGGGCTGTCCTCTACCCCAACGGCGGCGAAGAAGAGTTCAAGATCAAACGAAGCAAGATTCGCGGCGTCGAGTCGCTCGGCATGCTTTGCGCCGAAGACGAGCTCGGCATCGGTACGGATCATGCCGGTATAATGGAGCTCCCGGACGATGCCGTTGTCGGCACTCCTGCGCGCGAATATCTCAATATACAAGACGACTACCTGATCGGTATAGGCCTTACGCCGAACCGCATAGATGCGGCATCTCATATAGGTGTGGCACGCGATCTGGCGGCATATCTGCGCAGCCGCGGCGAGAACGTCTCGCTGAAGATGCCGAGCGTCGATGCTTTTGCGGTCGACAACCACGACATGCCGGTCGAGATATGCGTCGAGAACAGCGAGGCATGCCCGCGCTACTCGGGCCTTACGGTCACCGACTGCAAGATCGGCCCTTCGCCCGAATGGATGCAGAACTATCTGCGTGCCGCAGGACTCAATCCGCACAACAACCTGGTCGATATAACCAACTTCGTACTCTTCGAACTTGGCCAGCCGCTGCATGCGTTTGACGCCGACAAGATCGAGGGACACCGTGTAGTCGTAAAGTGTTGTGCCGAAGGCACGCCTTTCGTTACGCTCGACGGTGTGGAGCGCAAACTTACGTCGCAGGACCTGATGATATGCTCGGCCGAACGCCCGATGTGCATAGCCGGCGTTTTCGGTGGCCTCGATTCGGGTATCAGCGACACCACGCGCAACGTCTTCCTCGAAAGTGCCTATTTCAATCCCGTGTGGGTGCGCAAGACGGCAAAACGCTTCGGACTGAATACCGATTCGTCGTTCCGTTTCGAACGCGGCGTCGACCCGAACATGCAGATATACGCATTGAAGCGTGCCGCCCTGCTTATGAAGGAGCTTGCCGGCGGCAAGATATCGAGCGAAATAACCGACATATGCCCCAAGCCGGCCGAATATTTCCGCTTCGACCTGTCGCTTGCGCGTGTGAACGCCCTTGTCGGAAAGGAGATACCCGAAAAGACCGTCCGTGAGATACTCGCGGCCCTCGAAGTCGTGGTCGAAAACGAAAAGGACGGCGTGTTGAGCGTGGCCGTTCCGCCCTATCGTGTGGACGTGCAGCGTGAAGCCGACCTCGTGGAGGACATACTCCGTATCTACGGATACAACAATGTCGAGATTCCGGAACATGTAAATTCGACGCTGTCGTATGTACAGAAGCCCGACAAACCGCGTCTCGTTAACCTCGCATCGGATTTCCTCTCGGACCGTGGCTATACGGAGATCATGTCCAACTCGCTGACAAAGGCTGCATACTACGACGGTTTGACCTCATACAAGGCCGAGAACTGCGTGAAGATACTCAACCCGCTCAGCGCCGACCTCAATGTTCTGCGCCAGACCCTGCTGTTTAACATGATGGAGGCCGTTCAGTTGAACGTTAACCATAAAAACGGCAATCTCAAGCTCTACGAATTCGGCAACTGCTACTTCTATCATGCCGAAAACCGCAATGGCGAGGATTCGCTTGCACCATACTCCGAATCATACCGTCTGGGTATTGTAGTCACGGGCGAGGCCGTAAGGCAGACATGGAACGCAGCTTCCGCACCCTCGACCTTCTTTACGCTCAAGGCAGCCGTCGAACTGCTGCTCAAGCGTTTCGGGTTCGACATATACAAGATGACGACGGATACACTGTCGAGCGATCTTTTCGGAGAGGCCGTAACCCTGTCGCTCAACGGCAAGGAGATGGTTCAGATGGGAGCCGTCAGCCAGAAGATAATCAAGGCTTTCGACCTGAAACAACCGGTGTATTTTGCAGAAATTGAATTCGACCGTCTCGTCAAGGCGACCAAGAAGCACAAGATCGCGGCCGAGGAGTTGTCGAAATTCCCCGAGGTACGCCGTGATTTGGCACTGCTTGTAGACAAGTCCATAACATTCTCGCAACTGCGCGATATTGCATTCTCCACCGAGAAGAAACTGCTCAAGAACGTTGCGCTGTTCGATGTATACGAAGGCGACAAACTGCCCGAAGGCAAGAAGTCGTATGCTCTGAGTTTCATACTTGAGGATAAGACTCAGACGCTCAATGACAAGACCATTGAGCGTACGATGGCGAACCTGCAAAAGCAGTTTGAGGTACGGGCCGGAGCGCAAGTACGATAAATGCCCTGTCTGTATTAATAAACGAGTCGGCCGGTCCACCAGGACCGGCCGACTTCTTGTTACCGTATCGGGTTACAAAACCGGCTTGATTACAGGCGGTGTCACAACGACAAGGTATGTTCCGTTGCCGTCGCATGTCGATACCACGCGTGCAGCCTTTATCGACTTCGGGTTGACGATCTTTGCCCGTCCGGCATGAAGTGCGGCAACCTGCTCGAAGTTTACGCCGTCGCTGCTGATCTCCACATAACCCGAATTGAAGATATATTTGGGTATGTGCGCATATCCTGTTATGAACTCAATCTCTCGGCATACGACAGGCTTTTCGAACTCGAACAGAATCCAGTCGCCGTTCTTGCATACCTCGTGAATGAATGTGGTTCCGCGGTATTCGTTCGTGCGGTTGAACATGCTCTCGTTGTCACCGGTCATCGACGAAGTGACCTTCATGGCAGGCTTTATGGTGTCATAATGCTCCGGAACAGCCGTGCGGGGGCTTTTGGCCGTGCGGTATTCGCTCCAGAAGAGGTATTGCGCCGGTTTGTCGGTCTTGATCGGACGGACATAACGGTTTGCTTCATTGCTGTTCTCAACGGCGTAATATATGATGGAGTTGTCGTCTACCGTTGCCGATAACGCTCCGTCTTCATATTTTACAGTCGGAGGGTTCAGACGGAAATGTATATCCATCGATGCCATGCGGTCGAAATGTTTGCCGGTAAGACGTCCGTAGAACTCGTTCCAGTCGCCGCCGTTCTTGCCCCAAGCGATCTCCGACAGGGCACACATGCGCGGGAATGTCATATATTCAATGTAGTCGAGTTTTTCCGGAGTGTGGGCTATGTAGAGTTCACTGAAGAATGTCGCCTCTAAACCGAGTACGTTGTCCATATTCTCGGGCTTGAAGCCGGTTCCCGCAAAATCGAATGAATAGCAATCCTCAGTATCGAATATGGCTGCCCATGTGTGGCCGTCCTCATGTTGCGACTGGCGCATGTCGAAGTAGAAATATTTGCCGGGCGAAACTACGGTCTTGTAGCCCTTACCGGTGGCTGCGAGGCACTCCTCTACCCCTTCCCAGCCATGTACGCGGGTGCCTTGTGAAAGGGTTCCGCCGTTGATGGCCTCGTTCCAAACGGCAGGCCGTTTGCCGTACTTCGCCAATATCTTCTCGATGCGGGCCATGAAATAATCTTCGAGTTTATGTGCGTCGGTATATCCGTGGCGGTTCATGTAAGCCATGCAGTCAGGGCAATTTTTCCACTGCGACAGCGAAACCTCATCGCCGCCAACATGTATGTACTGCGACGGGAAGAGCTCGCATACCTCTTTCAAAATCCCGTCAAGCATTTCGAAATTGCTCTCCTTGGTGGCGCACCATGCCGAACGGTATTCATAGTATGTCTTGCGTTCGAACTCAGGTGGATTGTCGCACAGAATTTCAGGGTGTATCCTCCCGAATGCACGGCTGTGTCCGGGCAGGTCAATCTCGGGTATGATTTCGACATTGCGTGTGCCGGCATACTTTACCAGTTCCTTAAGTTGCTCCTGCGTGAAATCCCCGCCATAACGCTCGCCCCATTTGCCATATACGGACTCTACCGGCGATGAGCCGCCACGATATGCACCGAGACTTGTCAGTTCGGGGTGAGACTTGATCTCTATGCGCCAGCCCTCATCGTCGCACAAATGAAGGTGCAATTTGTTTATTTTGTGATACGAAAGAATATCTATATAATGTTTTACTTTATCAAAGTCCATCCATGTACGTGCCACGTCAAGCATGAATCCACGGTACTCGAACTGCGGGCGGTCCTCAATCTCGCAACACTGAACGGTTATCGGCAATTTTCCTTTTTTAGTGTATATTTCACTCGGCATAAGTTGGAAAAGACTCTGTATACCGTTGAATACACCGCCGTAGCCGCCTCCCCTTATCTCAATGCGTGTGCCTTCGACTGTGAGGACATACTCCTCCGGCTGCATTGCACTGTCGGTGGATAGTATGATTACGTTGTCTTCAACCGCGGTGCGCGAGACATTCTTGAAAGGAATATAATCGAGCATGTAAACGACCAACGGTCGCAGACAGTCGTCGGTATAAGAGATTGTGGTCGACGGTTTTATCACGAAAGCACCGTTGTTCTGTTTGTATGATACAGGCTGCGGTACAATGGCGTCGGCCGTAGAGACAAGCATTGTCGCCAATACGACAAAGAGAAGGAATTTGTGTTTCATAAGCAGGTCAGTAATGGTTTTCAGTATGTGTAGCGGTTACAAAAATAAAAAATTATTGGTTCATGCCAAAAATATATTGGGGCTAAATCGTTATCTTTGCATCAACCGTTAAAATCATAAAACAGATGAGTAACAAAAATGCCGACGCGACTTTGCGTCTTATTGAGATAATGAATACACTTCGCGAGAAGTGTCCATGGGATCACGAGCAGACATTCGACTCGTTGCGTCACAATACAATAGAGGAGACGTACGAACTTGCCGATGCCATTACCGACGGGAATATGGACGGTATAAAGGAGGAGCTCGGCGATCTGCTGATGCATGTTATTTTCTATTCCATACTCGGGCATGAATGCGGGGCATTCGACTATGCCGATGTCGCCAACGCCGTATGTGACAAACTCATATACAGACACCCGCATGTCTACGGAGACATACATGCAAATACCCCGGAGGAGGTGATGCATAACTGGGAGGCCCTGAAACTGCGCAAGAAAAACCGCAAGAACGGCACTCTCGGAGGCGTTCCACGCAGTCTTCCGGCGCTGGTCAAGGCCTACAGGATAGGCGAAAAGGCTTCAGGCGTAGGGTTTGACTGGGAAAAACGTGAAGACGTTTGGGCAAAGGTAAAGGAGGAAACGGCAGAAGTCGAGGCCGAAATAGCAACCAAGAACAAACGCCGTCTCGAAGACGAATTCGGTGATCTGTTCTTCGCTTTGGTCAACGCCTGCCGCCTGTATGACATAGACCCCGAACTAGCCCTTGAAAGGACGAACAAGAAGTTCATTACACGCTTCAATGGCATGGAGGAGCAGGCAGCGGCTCAGGGACGCGCCTTCCGCGAATTGTCTGCCGATGAGATGAACGAGCTGTGGGAACAGCAGAAAAAGAAAGAGAAGGAACAATAAAACATATATTCGACATGGCTTTGATCAAAAGTGTCAGGGGACACAAGCCCGAAGTGGGTGAAGGTACGTTTCTGGCAGAAACGGCCGTCATAATCGGAGACGTAAAGATCGGCAGGGACTGCTCGATCTGGTTCAATACGGTGCTGCGTGGTGACGTAAACAGCATAACCATCGGCGACCGCACCAATATACAGGACGGAACGGTGATACATACTTTGTACGATGGCTCGAAACACCCGTCGCAGACACATATAGGCAATGATGTGTCGGTGGGCCACAACGCGACGATACATGGCGCCATTATCGAGGACAACTGTCTCATAGGCATGGGTGCAACGATTCTCGACAATGCCGTCGTACCGTCCGGCTGCATCATAGCCGCCAACGCCCTTGTGCTGTCCAATGCCAAACTTGAACCCAACTCGGTATATGCCGGCGTGCCGGCCAGGAAGGTAAAGGAGGTGACGCCCGAACAACGCGACGAAATAATCCGCAGAATAGCCACGGATTACCGCATGTATGCTTCGTGGTACGAAAAGGAGTAGACAATGATTAAGTTAAGCGGCAAATATTCGTCTGTCGTAACGCATATATTGGCGGCGTTGGCTATCAGTTCGATAGTCAACTTCTCCTATCTGCTTATTCTGATAGCCGATGACCGCGATTACGGTCCGCCGGAACTGCGCGAGTCCGAATGCCAGGACATTCTGGCTGACGTGTCGGGTCGTTTGTCGCTCAACCCCGACGGATACGGGTACCTCATTTGCGACGAAGGATCGGCCGTAGACAGCATTTATATTTCACAATGGAGTATCAAGCGCATAGAGGTGTCCGACGGCGACCATATAGTCGCAACGGCACTGCCGTCGAACAATACGGGCGGACATTATCGATTGAGGGAGATCAAATCGATCAATGACATAGATTTCGATTACGGTACACTCTACAACCGGCCGGGCAAAGGAGTCGATTCGGTCATTCAGATACTCTTTTTCCTTGCATCGTCCCTGTTGATAATAATAATATTGACGACAAATATCGACAGGCGCAAATTCTCGTTCAACCTGCTTATGAGGCGCAGCGTATGGTGTCTGCTGCTTACCATAGGCATATTTTTCCTCGCACCAATACCGGACCGCCATACCGGCAACATAATGCCGGTATTCGCAATGCGTACGGACCCGGGGTTCAACTCGATAGTGATACTCAAATGTACATTTACGCTGGTTGCATCGATCCTGTATGCATGTATATATACCCTGATGTACCAGCGCCAGGGCATAGTCCTCGAAAACGAGAAACTCAAGAGCGAGAATCTGGCAACAAGATACAACGTGCTCGTAAACCAGATCAATCCGCATTTCTTCTTCAATTCGCTGAATTCGTTGGCAACGCTTATCCGCGAAAACGACAAGGACAAGGCTCTTACATACATTGACCGCCTCTCATATACGTTCAGGTACATATTGCGTACAGGTCAGAATATGACGGTCACGCTGAGAGAGGAGCTGAATTTCGTCGAAGCATACGGCTATCAGTTCAAGATACGTTATGAAGACAAGCTTTTCATCGACGTGGAGGTCGACGAGAAGTACTATGACTACACCTTGCCGTCGCTTTCGCTTCAACCGTTGATCGACAACGCCGTAAAGCATAATGCAATTACCCAGAAACGCCCCATGCACATATATATCGGAGTCGACGGGGAGCGTCTGGTGGTTTCCAATCCGAAGTATCCGTTGCTCAATGAAACCTCGAGTACCGGTATCGGATTGAAAAACCTGCGGAGCCGGTGGCAGCTTATCACCGGCCATGACATAGAGATAATAGACGGCAATGATACGTTTACCGTAAAGTTGCCTCTGCAGAAATCACGCGCATGATATGAAAGTACTGATAGTCGAAGATGAAACCGCCGCCGCGAGAAACCTCAAGACACTGTTGTCGCAGGTAGAACCGGAAGCGGATGTCGCAGGTATAACCGAAAGCATTGAGGATACGGTCGAATGGCTGGGCAAACACCCCATGCCTGACCTCGTATTCATGGATATCCACATAGCCGACGGCGAGTCGTTCCGCATATTCGACCTTGTCGATATAGAGGCCCCTATAATATTTACAACGGCATACGATCAGTATGCACTCGAAGCTTTCAAGGTCAACAGCATAGATTATCTGTTGAAGCCGCTGAAAGAGGCAGACCTTAAACGGGCCGTCGACAAGTGGCGGCGTATAAACAATGTCGAGAGAACCGAGTACAATTCGAACGTCAACCGGCTTGTCGCCGAACGCAACTCCAAAAGCGATATTTTCCTGGTACATGTAAAGGATAAGATCATACCGCTTAAAACAAGGGATATTGTCTTTTTCTATACCTGCAACGAACGGGTTACGGCATATGCCAATGACGGGCACACATACCCTATCGACAAGACGCTCGAAGCACTGCAGGCCCAGTTGTCCGAATACGACTTCTACCGCGCCAACCGGCAGTTCATAATATCCCGCAGCGCCGTCAAGGATATTTCGGTATGGTTCGGCAGCAGGCTGTCCGTCAACATGACCGTCAATACGCCGGAAAAAATCATAGTATCCAAGGCCAGAGTTCCCGAATTCAAACGGTGGCTGCAGTCGGTTCAACCCTGAAAAAAGGCGTTTCACCCCCGATACACAGACGTTTAACGGCATCGCGTGTTGCGGTGCCGTATTTTGTGCTTACCTTTGCATCGAAGGAATAAACGATGCTTGATTGCGTTGGTATTTTATAGAAAAACTTCCGTCTTATAGGCAAGGCATGCAAGGGGGGAATTATTTATGGGTTTGTATGGCGGAAGTGTAAGGGTGCCGAACTCAAGCGGCACCCTTTAATTTAATAATACGAGGGTTAATTGAGGATTATTTTGTATCTTCGCGAACAGAAAAAAGTCATTAATTGCAATATAATGAAACGGGTAATTCTGATTTTCATAATGCTTTTTGCCATCGGGAGCGTCTCTGCTCAGCAAAAAGGGAAATTATCAGCAACAATTATTGATTCCGAATCCAAAGAAGGTGTAATGGGGGCTGTGGTCGAGGTCGCATCGACGGCAAATCCTGATGACAAGAAGTATTACACCACCGGATACGGCGGTAAACTCGAAATCCCTGCATTGAATTATGGCGAATATACCATGATCGTCACTTTCCTCGGATACAACGATTTGGAAATGACGTTCAAGGTTTCGTCGGCAACGCAGAATCTCGGGAAGATCGAAATGTCCGAGAGTTCGACACGCATAGCCACCGTGGTCAAGGAGGTTAAGTCGATGCGTACGTCGCAGTATGGCGATACGTTGAGCTATAACGCCGGTGCATTCAAGGTTGCGAGCGACGCTGATGTTGAAGGCCTTTTGAAGAAGATGCCCGGTATAACTATAACCAACGGTACGGTCGAAGCTCAGGGCGAAACCGTACAGAAAGTATTCGTTGACGGCAAGGAGTTCTTTGGCGAAGACGTCAATACGGCCATTCAGTCTTTGCCGGCCCAGGCCGTTGAACGCATCGAGGTTTACAACAAACTGAGTGACGAGGCGGAATTTTCGGGTATGGACGACGGCGAGGGCTACAAAGCTCTGAATATCGTCACCCGTGCCAACATGAGAAACGCCCAGTTCGGAAAGGTGTATGCCGGCTATGGCTATCAGCCTGAAACGGACGCAGTAACGTCGCACCATAAATATACGGTAGGCGGAAACGTCAACTTCTTCCGCGACGACAGCCGTATATCAGTGATCGGTCTGTTCAACAACATCAACCAGCAGAATTTCTCGTTCGAGGATATCCTCGGCGTAAGCGGCAACACCGGTGGAGGACGTCCCCGCGGTGTTGGCCAGTACATGGTTCGTCCGCAGGACGGTGTGGCGCTTGTCAACTCCATAGGTCTCAACTACTCCGACAATTGGGGTAAAAAGGATCAGGTAAAATTCCAGGGCAGCTACTTCTTCAACAATACCGATACCAAAAACCTTTCGAGTGAGGAGACATGGTATGAATCCCCTTCGCCGGTAGACACCTTGCTTCAGAGCGGAAATTCACGTACAATAAACAATAACCACCGTCTGAATGCACGTATCGATTGGCGCATAGCTCCGAACCATTCGCTCATGTCGCGTACGTCGTTCAGCTATCAAGGCAACAATCCGACCGAAAATACGCTCGGTTACAAATTTGGCGAGAGCGGCCTTTCGTATATAGACGACTACTCCAAGAACAAATATTCGGGGTGGAGGTTTAACGAATTTCTCCAATATCGCATACGTCTCGGGAAACCGGGCCGGACAATGACGGTGGACGGCCGAATCAATTATAGAGAGAATACCCGCAACCGCTACATATCGTCAAATAATGCTGCGTCGATACCTTATTCAACGGATTATGACTCCGAATATTGGCAGACTCTTGACGACTATCGTGAGTATGGTATAGAGGGGGTGCCTCAGTTGTATGATCCGATATACCAATATATACACACTCCGTCGCGCACCTATACCTTGCGTGGAAATGTAGAGTACAACGAGCCTATTGCCAAAAACATGCAGGTAAGCCTTCAGTACCGCATATCGTACGAAAGCGAGAAGAAGGACCAGCGTGCATACTATACGGACGACGCTTTCGGTATCACCGATGTCAATACCGACATGACCAATTCGTATGAAAGCGGATACATGACGCACCGAATCGGCCCCGGATATCGCTACTCCAAGAACAAGAATACGTTCGTAGCCAACGTTTACTATCAGAACGCGACGCTCGACGGCCGCGTAGTGGGCGGACAGTCCGATGACATAAAGAAGAACTACAACAATATACTCTATTTCGCGATGTGCAACTATATGATCAATCGCGAAAACTCGATACGTGTATTCTTCCGTTCATATACGGACAACCCATCGGTGACGCAGTTGCAGGATATATTCGATGTCTCGACACCGCAGTATTTGAGCGTCGGAAACAAAAACCTCAATCCGTCATACACACACAGCATCAACTTCCATTACATCAATTCGAACGTCGAAAAAGGCCGTACGTTCATGTGGATGGCCATGATGCGCCACCAGCAGGATTATATCTCTACATCGACACTCTACAACAGCGGTACGGCCATCGATATAAACGGGACGACATATACACCGCAGCAAATCACGTCGTACGAAAATATGGACGGCTATTGGTATTTGCGTACACATCTGAGTCTGGGACTTCCGCTTTCATTCATGAAATGCAACCTGAACATGATGGTAGGTGTCAACTATACCGTAACGCCTTCGGCAATATACGGTTCATATCAGGACATGCTTGATCATGTGTATACTACCAACTATGCCAACAACATAGGTTATGACGCCAATGTAACCCTCGGCAGCAACATATCTGAAAAGATCGACTTTACCCTGTCGTGGAACGGTACGTACAACCAGGCATGGAACACTGCCGCTTCGGGCAATTCGAAGAACAACTATTTCAGCCACACGGCCTCCGGCAACCTGAAATGGGTATTCTGGAAAGGCTTCACCTTTACGGCAAACTGCTCGTATGTACAGTATGTCGGTTTTACGACGGATTACAACGAAAGCTACGTTCTTTGCAACCTATATCTCGGCAAGAAACTCTTCCGCAACCAGCTCGGCGAGATTCAGATCGGCGTGAACGACGTGGCGAACCAGAATACGGCATTTGTCCGCAACACCGGCTCGGGATATACGCAGAACATGTACAACAGTGTTATTGGCCGCTATTTCAGCGTACAGTTCGTATACAATCTGCGTTCCTTCGGTAAGAAGGGTTCGAAGAACATGAAGGACTACGACTACATTGAGTCGAAAGGCAATGTCGGAATGGGCAGTTCTACCAACCGCATGGGCCCGCCGATGCCACGGCATTAATAAGATGAACGTGCACAAAAAAGGAATTGTCTTTCGGGGCAATTCCTTTTTCTTTCAGATTGGGCGAACCCATTTATTTCTTAAGCTTCTTCAACATCTGTTTGGGAGCAGCCTTGCCCATCTTCGCCACCCTGCTTTTAATTCGCTCGGTAAGCTCACGGTTTAGCACGAAGTGTATGGCAATCAACGCCACTCCACCGTAGATGAATACCTGTTGCCACAAGGCTGCAATCTGCGGCATTATGTCGTCTATACCGGCTCCCATATCCTGTACGCGTATGAAGGCATCTACAGCATGACTGCTCGGGAATATCTTGCCAAAATTGAACAACCACTCCGGGATTGCCTCGCCGGGATACGATACGCCCGAAAGCAACAGTATGATGATGGAGGTCCACAACAGCCACAGAATCGAGTTCTCGCGTTTGGAGAAGAGTGTCGAAACGGCTATGCTGAGGAATATGCAGGCCAGCAGATACGGTAAAATAAGTGCTATTATCGTCAACGGATTACCGTTCATCGGATATTTGTACAAATGATAATGAATGGTCAGTATGTACGATACCGATACGGCGTATATCGAGAAATAGGTAAGGGCCTTTCCGAGCACCACAGGGATAGTCGACATTCGCGCCTGGCCGTGTGGTGTAAGTTTGTGGTAAAGGTTGAACTCACGCCATGTACCGCCAATCATGCCTATGCCGATCAGCAGCGTCTGCTGTATGATCACTATGATGATTGCAGGCATTACAAACGTACCATAACCGAGATACGGGTTGAACAGATTGTGCGACTGGTATATCACCGGCTGCGATACGTTCCTGGCCTGGTATGTGTTTATTCCCTTGGCGACGAGCCGCTGGAATTCCACCATTACGCCCTTAGAGCTTATGGCACCGACTATCTCCTGAAATACCTGACGGTACATCAGGAAATAACTTGCATCGCAATAGAGCCCGACGTTTGCCTGCATGCCTCCTTCAAGCTTGCGCTCGTAATCCTCGGGTATATATACGATACCGTATATTTCACGCTCGTAGAAGAGTTTCTTGGCCTCTTCCATGTCGGCAACTTCATATGCGACATATGTGTTGGGTCCCGCATTGAACGACTCGACGAGTGTACGGCTCGACGATGTGTTGCTGTTGTCGATTACTCCCAACGGGACGTTGCGCAATACCTGGTTGCCGTATGCCAGTCCATACAACGTCGCATATATGAACAACGCGAATATCATGATGAGCATTACGCCTCCGTCGGAGAATATCTCGCGATATTCGTTGCGCATGACGGCGGCTGTCTCCTTGATATACAGCGTTACGTATTTTTTCAGTTTCATCGTCATAATTTACCCCAATATTTTTCGTCGGAACAGAGTGTTTTGAGTCGCGGCATGACAGCTATCGCCGGAATGAGGAATAGCATCATGCATGCGAGGTCTGACAAGGCATACATTACGGGGGCTCCGCGCATGGCTATGTCGACATATATGCGCATGTAGAACGTGAACGGGAACAGATAGCTGAACCATTGCATTGCGGGGTACATGGCCATGATAGGGAATGTAAGTCCCGAGAATGTAAATGCCAGCACCGAATAACCTCCGCCGAATGAAAGTGCGAGACGCAGGTTGTCGAATACGGCCACGAACAATATGCCTATCGACTGGTAACTCAATATAAATACGAGAGCCGACAATATCAGCATCGTTGCACTGCCGTTCATCGGGGCTCCGATAACCTTGAATACCACTACGTACATAACCATCGTCATCAGGAACATGGCTATCGTGGTCGGCAGCAGCTTGCCGATTACGGCCGCCCATATCGAGCCGTCGGCCGTATCGAGCCACTCCTTGGCCGAGGCGAACTTAAGTTCCGTACCTATGGCATACACCGTAAGCAGCACCGTGAATATCAACAGCATCATGGCCAGGAAACACGGTGCCAGATAATACGAATAGTTGATGTAGGGGTTGAACAGAATGTGCTTGTCGAAGTTGATCGGCAAAGCCAGAGCCATGGCCTGACGTGCCGTCAATCCCTGTGACTGCAGCAATTGAAGCTGTATGCCCGTGGAAAAGGTCTTGACGGTAGTCTGCACATCTTTTTCCAGCAGACCGTTGATCGTGATATTGCACCCCGAATTATAGAATTCGACATTGGTCTGCGTATTGCTCAATATGTTCTTCTCGAAAAATGCAGGTATCTGGAGTATGGCATATATCTTTCCCTGACGCATGAGCGACATTCCCTCCTCGATATCCTGTATTTCATACGTCACCTGTGCCGTTGGCGTTTCGTCGACCATTGTCGTCAACTGTCTCGACAGAGGAGTGTTGTCCTGGTCGAGAACGGCTATCGGCAGCGTGTCGAGACTGTTGTGAAAAATGACCGAGAAGACGAAGAACGATATTGCCGGCAATACGAACATCAGCACCAGATATATCTTCCAATGAAAGATCCGGTGCAGTTCGCGCCTCAATACCGCATAGGTGCTATGTATGAATGACTTCATACCCTACTCCTGTTTCTCGATCTCGCTCCAGTCTACAATTACGCTCATTCCGGGGCGAATGTTCGCCACCTCGTTTACGGGTTTGGCCTTTACGGCAAATGTGCGGATATCGAAGCCTCCCTGTGTACGGGTTGCATTCCATGTCGCGAAATCAGCCTGCACGGCGATATACGTAACCTCGAACTCGACATTGCGGTCAAGAGCCGGGATATAGCCGTTCATGCGGGTTCCCATGTGGATTTTGGGAAGCATATCCTCCTTGATGTTGAACGTTACCCACATGTCGCTTGTGTCGAGTATGGTCACAACCGGATAACCGCTGCCGACGAGTTCGCCCTGCTCGGCGATTATCGACGACACCTCACCCGTTACGGGCGAATATACCATCGCGTCGTTAATGTACGACTCCACCTCGTTGACGGCACCCTGCGCCTGCTTGACCTGAGCGGCAGCGGCCGCCTTGTCCTCCTTGCTTGCGCCGTCGAGTACCAGGTCATACTGTGCCTTGGCTGCAAGTTCTGTAGCTACCATGGCGCGGTAGTTCGCTTCGGCCTCATCGAGTTTCTGTGCCGGTACGACGCCCTCCTTGTAGAGGTTCTGCACGCGTTCGAACGTCTTCTGTGCAAGTACCTTGCCTACCTGTGCCTTTTGCCACATGTTCATGGCGGCCTCGATCTGCTGTGAACGTGCCCCGTTTACAGCCTTCTGGTCAAGTGCGAAAGCCGCACTCTTCAGAGCTTCGACCTGCTGCAGTTTGGCGTTGAGTTCGGGGGTCGAAAGCACATAGAGCAATTCGCCCTTTTCGACCTGCTGGCCCTGTATTACCTTCATGTCGTCGATACGGCCCGCAATCTTGGACGAAGCCTTGTAGGTCGTACATTCAACGGTACCCTGTATAAGTACCGGAGCGCTCTTTGTCAAATACCAACCGAGCAGAATAACCGCCGCAACAATGACAACTACGGTTATGATAATTCCTAAAATGTTAATGCGTTTCATATGCTGTTTTTTGTTTTTTATTCATCAAAACTTATTTGTTTGGCATTGTCGCGCCGCATGTAGCTCAGGAATTCGTCGCTTATGCCGGCAGCTTCGAGCAGTCGCGCGAGCGCCACGTCATAATTGTAGGCAACCTGCATGCGCTCTATGCGTACGCGGGCGAGGTTCAACTCGGCATCTACAAGGTCGCTCGACGAGCTCATGCCTTCGAGGAATGCGGCATTCTTGGCCTTGAGATACTCCTTGGCAAACGCCATCGACGCGTCGATCGAATTCATCTGGTTGCGGTAATTGTCCATCTGGGCATAAAGGCTCTCGATAAGTACCGATATGTCGTTGGCGGCCTTGACTTCGAGAGTCTCCACCCTGCGGGCGGTCTGCTTTGCGGCCGAATATTTGTATTCGCGGTTCAAGCCGTTGAATATCTTGAAATTGACACCCACACCGACAGCCCAGCGAGGTATGAGCTTGCTTACCTGATAGTTGTAGAATGTTCCTCCGCCCATGGCAACGACCTGCGGGTAGAAATCCGCACGCTGCAGGCGCACGTTCTGTTTGGCGAGTTCCTTTTTAAGTCCTACCTGGTTCAGCAACGGGTTGTACTCCTCGGCAAGCTGCTGGTAATAGTCGATGCCTTCGATCTGTTCGAGTATGAACATCGCCGTAACGGGGCGGCTTTCGGTCTGCTGTCCGAGAGTATTGCAGAGTGCCGATTTTATGGTTTCGAGCTGCATTATTGCATTCTGCAGGTCACGCTCGGCCTCCGACACCTTGAACTCTACATACAGGCGCTCGCTCGACGCGATCATTCCGTTTTGTTCGAGAGCCCTCGCATCGGACAGATGCTTCTTTACACCGTCCAACACCTGACGCCGAACCTCTACCACGTGCGATGCAAGCGTATAGCCGAAATAGCGTTCTACAAGTTCCGACACAAGCGAGTTTTTGGTCTGGGCGCTCTGTTCCTTGACCGTGGCCTCGTTCAAGCGGGCCGCCTTGTTGGCGACATTGATCTTGCCTCCCATAAATATCGGGAGAGTAACGCTGCCGCCTACAAATCCGACACTGCGGTCCTGAAGTACATATTCCCAGCTTTTACCCATGAGAGGGTTGAGCAACCCCATCACCGCCTGGCCGATTGCCGGGTCGAGCGCAGGAAGAAGCTGGCTTGCCCCGGCCTGTATCGGTTCTTTCAGGCCGTTAAGGTCAATGGCAACATCGTCACCGAGATACGAATAGGCTCCGTTCACGCTGATCGTCGGCATTCTCAAACCTATGGCAGCCTGACGTTCGCGCTTGGCAGCCTTCTCCTCGAAAGCGGTTGCCTTCATGGCCGGATTGTTCTCCATGGTCATGAGCAGCGCATCGTCGAAAGTCAATGTCTGCAACTGTTCCTGTGCAGTCAGTTGCATCGCTGCGATAACTCCGCAAATTAAAAATACAACTCTTTTCATATTATCTCTATTGCATCATGCAAATGTAAACTATATTTCCGTACATATATATCAATTTGCGCCTTGGTGTGGAGTTTTAGAACTTTTTTCTGTTTGTTTCGACGGTTTATGTTCTGTTTTGCAACTCTTGAGCGTCAATACCGTAATTTCGGGCCATGCGCCGATGCGCATGAAAGCCCCGACGTATCCGATCCCGTCATTGATGTACAGATGCCTGTTGTCATGTTCATACAGACCGCTCCACTGTTTGTAAAATAATTCTGCCGGCGAAAAATCACGGCCGCACATGTGCAGTTTGGCCTGCATGGCATGTACATGCCCCGAAAGCGTAAGATCGCCGTATCCGAGCGACATTATCCTTGTCCACATCTGCGGAATATGTGATACGGTTACGTTGAACGTGCGATGCGGAACTCCGGCATATATGTGCGAAATGTCGTATTCGGGCATCTCAGTAAGATGTCTGAAATCGTACAACTCATCAGGGAACGAAATTCCCGACACCGATATCGAGTCTTCCCCGCGATGCAGATATATGGTCGTATCGTCCAGAACATTCCACCCCATCTTCCGCTCGCGGTCGATCAGACGGCACCGGTTCTCCATTTTCGGAAGCGACAGCGAATCCTTGACGTACAGACCCGTGTCGTGGTTCCCGACCGATGCCACGACTCCATATTTTGCCGACAGGCGCGACAACGTCTCCATTATACTGTCGTCAAGTTCGGTATAGCGTACCGTTACCAGGTCGCCGCTGAATACGACAAGGTCGGCATCGAGTGAATTGACCGCGTCGACGACTCGATCCGTCTCCCGCAACGGGGACAGCAACGACCCCACATGCAGATCCGAGAAGTGCACTATGCGGAAGCCGTCGAACGAATCGGGCAATCGGTCGGAACATATAGATATGTTTTTAATCACAATATGTTTGCGTCCAACAATTAAGCCGTAAATGAGGCAGCAGGCTACAATAAGCGAGGCGATGCACCCTATTGCCGTAAATATGCGTTTTTGCGATATAAATGCGAACGGATAGAAAACCACTCTCGGCAATACGGTTATGAGATATGCCGAGAATAACCACATTGCACATCTCAATACCGGCGGAGTATTGTCAGCCACCGAATATGAGAGTATCAAGGCCGCGACAGGCAGCAGGTCCGTAACGGCTGCATACAGTGCAAATGCTGTTTTGCGCCATCGACTGCAGCCTATGACGGCCATACGCCGCACGACAGCAATATCGCACGCGACGATCAACAGATATATGATGGCGAACAGCAGTTTCATGACAACTCCAAAATACGAAAACAGGGACAGAAACGTATAAAGACAGTTTTTCCGTCTCCGACGGCCCCTATATTTTTCAAATATACGAATTTTTATTCAATTGTACACATCGGGACGTAATTTAATGCGCGGGGCTTTTGGCATATATCTTGCGGATTGAATGGCAAGATAACGAATAACAGATGTTCGATACAGACAAATTCAAGTTATTACAAACCAAAACCAATTCGCTATGAAAACATTTCAACTTTTATTGTTGGCCCTTTTGGTCGTGTCGACAGCTTCGGCTCAACGTCACCATCATCGCAAAGGCAAGGGTTATGAACCGACGGTATATTTCATCTCTGTACAGGAGACAGATACCATTTATAAATGTTCGCCCTGCCAGATCCAGCAGCGCATGGCCCGCAACAACGCTGCCATGCAACAGGCCATTGCCGATTACAACGAGACGCACCGTCCCGGATTCCAGCATGCCGAAAAACCGCAGTTCATATTCAGCACCAAGAACAACAAGTTCTCGTTTGCCATCGGCGGCTATGTAAACCTGCGTGCAGCCTACAGTTTCGACGGGATTACCAACAATATCGATTTCGTACCATACGACATTCCGATCCCCGGCAACTATGCAACGCGTCAGCGCCTGCAGATGGACGCATCGACATCACGCGTATATCTTAAGGGCATCGCCAATACACGTGCGCTCGGACGTGTCGTAATATTCATCGATGCCGATTTCCGCGGCGGCCGCGAGAACAGCTATACACCCCGCCTGCGTTCGGCATACGTATCGTTCAAGGGACTGACCCTCGGCCGCGACGTATCGACATTCTGCGACCTCACGGCAGCACCAGAAACCGTCGACTTCCAGGGTCCGAATGCATACAACTACAATTTTGCGACCATGATCCGCTACGAATACTCATTCTGCCGCGATCACTTCACCATGGGAATGGCAGCCGAGATGCCCAACGTCAGTGCAACATACGGCACCGACCAACTGGCAGCCATACCGCAGCGTGTACCCGATTTCCCGGTATATTTCCAGTACGCGTGGGGCAAGAACCGTCAGAACCACTTCCGCGCATCGGCCGTATTCCGTGACATGTATTACTATAACCTTACCTCCGAGAAGGTCTCGACCCATTTCGGCTGGGGCGTACAGGCAAGCGGCAACATGGCCGTAGGCAAGGCGCTGAACATCTATTTCAACGGTGTGTACGGTGAAGGTATCACCCCCTACATACAGGATCTGACCGGCTCGGGCCTCGACTTTACGCCCAATCCGTTGAACCCCTCCTACAGTCAGGTTACGCCCATGTACGGCTGGCAGGCCGCAGCGAGGATCAACCTTCTCAAGAACCTCTTCATATCGGGAGGTTATTCGATGGTTAAGGTCCTCAAGAAAAATACCTTCTACTCAACCGACGAATACCGTGAAGGCCAGTACATCTTCGGAAACATATTCTACAACATAACCCCGCGCTTCAAGATTGCCGCCGAGTACTTGTATGGTACACGTCGGAACATGGACGGAGCCAGGAACCACGCCAACCGCGTGAACCTGATGGCGCAGTACAACTTCTGATGCCGGCCGTCGCACGACGGGTTGAAGGCCGCAGTTTTCAAGACTGCGGCCTTCCGTTTGATAATTATGCTTATTTTTGTATATCTTTATATAAAAACAACCATGGAACTGCATTACACAGGTATAATCATCGGAATATCCACTTTTCTGATCATAGGACTGTTTCACCCGCTGGTGATAAAAGGCGAATACTATTTCGGAGTAAAATGCTGGTGGGTTTTCATGCTTGCAGGCATAGCTTCGATTACCGGATCGCTCTTCGTTCGGGATATCGTATGGTCTACTCTGCTGGCCGTATTCGGGGCCTCGTCGTTCTGGAGTATCGGAGAGCTGTTCGAACAGCGCAAACGTGTGGCGCGCGGCTGGTTCCCGAAACGTAAAAAGGATTAACCCTTCTTGCCTGACTGCACGATTACGATCATTACGGCCGCAACCACCATTACAAGCCCGGCAAAGGTGTCTGCCCCGAATGGCTCGCCGAAATGTACGACACCAACGATTACGGCGGTAAGCGGCTCCATCGAGCCGAGTATGGAGGTCATCACCGAGCCTATATCCCTTATGGCAAGCACAAGAGTAAGGTTGGATACTGCCTAGGAATCAATGCAAGCAGCAGCAGGTTTGTCCATTCCACACTGTTGTCGGGCAGTGATATTCCGCCCGTAGCCAGGGCGTATATGAAAAATATCACTGCCGAGAACAGCAGCACGTAGAATGCCAGTACCGTCGAATGCACACGTGACACGCGGCTTTTCATTACACATATTATATATGCGGCATATGTAAATACCGTCATTCCTGCCCATGCAATTCCTTTTCGGAGATCCGTACAACCGGTGTCTCCCAACGACAGCATTGCTACCCCTGCCAGGGATATCAATACGGCGAGCAATACCCACTTCGAACTCTTCACCCCGAAGAACAGAGCCATGATTACTGTTACAACAAGCGGATAGAGGAAGTGTATCGTGGTCGTCACGCCGCTGGGTATGTATTTGTACGACTCTATCAGTCCGAGTGATGTCACGGCGTACATCACGCTAAGGGCGGCAGTGCGCAACAATATTCCGGCCGGTTGCCGCAGCGTGCTGCCGAATATGAATCTTGCCGCCAGACCGATGATGACAGCGGCAAAAACCATTCTGTAAAACAGAATCTCGGCAGACCTCATTCCGGAGGCAAGCAGCGGAATCGAAAACAGCGGTATCAGACCGAATGTGGCTGACGATACAATGGCATACAGTGAACCTCGCAAACTTTTCATGGCACGCAAAAATACAATTAATTTGCCAGCCGGGTTGCATTTCTGCCGCAATATCGTAACTTTGTATTCCATGTGCGGGTTCGCCAAACATATTGTAACGTGTGTCGCATCGGTTGTTCTGGCCTTGTGCCTTGCCGATGCTCTCGGCATGTACGACTGTCGGTATGAGCCGGTTGCAGAACCCGAAATCGAAAAACCGGCCGAGACCGTACGGCGGGCGAGACTCCTTTTTGCGGGAGACGTAATGTGCCACATGCCGCAGGTCATTGCCGCGCGTTCGGATTCGGGCTATGACTTCAAAGGATCGTTCGCGGGTGTCAAGCCCTATTTCGACCGGGCCGACATGGCCATAGTCAACCTCGAAACAACCGTATCTTCGAATGGCCGCTATTCGGGATATCCGAGTTTCTCTTCACCGCCCGAGCTCATCGACGCGCTGCATTGGCTCGGGGTCGACGTGGCACTGCTGGCAAACAACCACTGTTGTGACCGTGGCCGGCGCGGAATATCTTCTACGATCGATAAACTCGACGGGTGCCGGATTGCCCATACGGGAGTATTCCGCAGTCCGGAGGAGTATTCGTCAACCAATCCTCTGCGTTTCGAGATAGACAGTATCAGCTTCGCCATGCTAAACTATACCTACGGAACCAACGGATTGGAGGTTCCCGATGGCTATAAGGTCAATCTGACGGACACTATCGCCTTGAAGACCGATCTCGCCAAAGCGGCCGATGCAGACTGTACGGTTGTATGCATGCATTGGGGCGATGAATACGTACAAAAACCCGGACGCCGCCAGCGCCGCCTTGCGGACTTTCTGCTGGCCAACGGCGCCGACGTGATTGTCGGAAGCCACCCGCATGTGGTCCAGCCGGCAGAGATCAGCGAAGACGGCCGTCCGGTACTCTACTCTCTCGGCAACTTCATATCCAACCAGCGGAAACGCTATTGCGACGGCGGTATAATTGCGGAAATAGATGTCGTAAAGAGGGATTCGCTGCCTGCGGAATACCGGGTTACGGTCACGCCGGTATGGGTCATGCTGCCCGGTTACCGCCTTGTGCCACCGGAGTCGGCCGACACGGTGACGATGACGCCATCGCAACGTGCCGAGTACGAGATATTCATGAAGGACACCGAGTTGATCTTCTCACGGAAAGGTGTATAACCGGAACCGATAGCGGTATAAAAATTTACAATCGACATTTTGCATGTTAATTGCAGTGGAATGATTATCTTCGCATAGAAAACAAAACAGGAATACGTAAACCATAAAGATTATGAAAAGCGTTAAAGGCACATTGACCGAGCAGAATCTGCTCAAGGCATTCGCAGGTGAGAGCCAGGCTCGCACCCGTTATACGTTCTTTGCAAGCGTAGCCAAGAAAGAGGGATACGAACAGATCGCCGGCATATTCATGGAGACGGCTGAGCAGGAAAAGGAGCATGCCAAGAGATTCTTCAAATATCTCGAAGGCGGCGACCTCTCCATAACGGCTACATTCCCCGCCGGTAAAATCTCAACCACACGCGACAACCTGATGGCTGCAGCCATGGGTGAAAACGAGGAGTGGGACGTACTCTACCCCGAATTCGCAAGAATCGCAGAGGAGGAGGGTTTCCCCGAGATCGCACTGACCTTCCGTAATGTTGCGATCGTCGAGGCCGAGCACGAGAGACGCTACCTCAAACTCCTGGGCCGCATTACCGACGGCAACTTCTTCATTCGCGATCAGGAGATCTGGTGGCAGTGCCGCAACTGCGGTTTCATCTACAAAGGCAAGGAGGCTCCCGAGAAGTGTCCCGCATGCCAGCACCCGCAGGCATACTTCGAGCCCAAGAAGGAGAATTACTAATATAGAGAACATTAAAGCAATAAAGCCCGCCACTCAATGTGACGGGCTTTATTCTTACCTGAGCGTTCAATGCTCTCCGAACTGCTCCATGACGGACTTGATCTTCTGCCGTATCTTGTCATTGCACAGATTGCCGATGCTCCCCTCGTGCGTATGGTGCACTTTGCGCGTCGGTTTGTATTCACCGTCCTTCACGGCAAGTCCTATGCGTTTGTATGCTTCGCGGAACGGCACGCCCGACAGTGTCATGCGGTTGACATCTTCAACCGTGAACAGCGTATCGTACTTCGGATCGTCGAGAATATCTGTCCGGACCTTTATATGCCCCAACATGAAATCGCACATGGCAACAGTACGCTTCAATTCCTCGGTTGCAGGGAAGATTATGTCCTTGAGCAGCTGCAGGTCGCGGTGGTAGCCTATCGGCAGGTTAGTGGTGAGCAGCGATATCTCATTGGGAACGGCCTGCAGGCGGTTGCACTTGCCGCGCATGATCTCGAAGACATCGGGATTCTGTTTGTGCGGCATTATGCTCGATCCGGTAGTGAACTGCGGCGGCAACGAGATGAATCCGAAATTCTGGTTCATGAAGAGACATGCGTCCATCGCAAAGCGTCCGATTGTCGAGGCTATCGAGGCTACGGCATAGGCGGTTGCACGTTCGGTCTTGCCGCGGCTCATCTGTGCAGCCACCACATTGTAATGCAGGTCGGCAAAGCCGAGCAGCCGGGTGGTCATGGTGCGGTCCAGCGGAAATGAGGAGCCGTAACCGGCGGCCGAACCGAGAGGGTTCTGGTCGGCAATGTGATAGGCGGCTGCAAGCAGCTGCAGGTCGTCCGCAAGCGTTTCGGCATAGGCTCCGAACCACAGCCCGAACGACGAAGGCATGGCTATCTGCAGGTGAGTATAGCCGGGCATCAGGACATTCCTGTATTTATCGCTAAGAGCCAGCAGCTTGTCGGACAATGCGGCGACAGCCGAAGCTATGTCCCATATCTCGTCCCTCATGAACAGCTTTATGTCGACAAGTATCTGGTCATTGCGCGAACGGCCGGAGTGTATCTTCTTGCCGACGTCACCGAGTTCGCGAGTAAGCATCAGCTCCACCTGCGAATGTATATCCTCGACATCGTCCTCGATATGGAAATTGCCCTCCTCTATCTCTGCAGCAATACGGTCGAGGCCGCCGAGCAGGATCCCGAGCTCTTCGGACGTCAGCAGCCCGATGCTCTCCAGCATGCGGATATGTGCCTTCGAACCCTCGACGTCGTATTTGGCCAAACGCATGTCGAGTTCGCGGTCGTTGCCTACGGTATACTCTTCTATCATCTTGTCGGGCTCGATGCCCTTGTCCCAAAGTTTAGTAGCCATACTCTTTTGCAAGTTGCTTTATATATCGTTTGTAAATATCTGTACCTTCGGTTATTTCATCACGCATAACGTATTCGTCCGCAGAGTGCGAGCGCATCGAGTCGCCTATTCCCATCTTTACGGTCGGGAAAGGCATCAGCGCCATGTCCGACGTCGTCTCGGAGACGAACGTCCCGCGTCCGAGAGCCGCGGCCGCACGCACCAGAGGATGCGCGGCATCTATGGCCGAAGCCCGTATGCGCGTGGAACGCGGAACGACGTCCGACTTCAGTGCTGCACGTACGATTTCGACGGTCTGTTCGTTGGTATAGGCATCGGTCGTACGCATGTCGACCACGAAACGGCAGCTGTCCGGAACGATATTATGCTGCGTACCGGCCGAAATCATCGTTGCGGTCATGCGTATGTCGCCCAGCAGCGGCGACACCTTGTCGAAACGAAAATTACGGAGCGTGTTTATGTCGTCCAATGCTATATAGAGGGCATTTATACCGTTGCCGTGTGCGGCGTGCCCGCTGCGGCCGTGAGCCTCGCAGTCGAGCACCACAAGCCCCCGCTCGCCTACGGCAGCATGCATGCCCGTGGGTTCGCCCACGACAGCCATGTCTACACGTCCGAGTTCGGGCAGCAGCGCCCTCATGCCGTGCTCGCCCGAGCGTTCCTCCTCAGCCGATATGGCCAGCAGAAGGTTGAACGGCAGCGGAGTGCGGGCATACTCCAGGAATGTGGCGACAAGCGCCACGACCGAAGCGCCGGCATCGTTGCTTCCCAGTCCGTAGATGCGGCCGTCCTCCTCGTCGGGCGAGTAGGGATCGCGCGTATATGACGCCGAAGGGCGCACCGTGTCATGGTGGGAGTTGAGCATCAGAGTCACCCGTGCGGGATCATATCCCTCGGCAAAGGCATAGACGTTGTTATGGAGCCTGCGAGGCCGTACGCCATGCACCGACAGAAAGTGTTCGAGCAGGTCTGCGGTAGCCGACTCCTCGCCGGATTGCGACGGGCGGCGTATCAACTCCTTGAGCAGTTGTATGGTCTCTTCCGTATTCATGCCTTTATTACCGTTCCGGCACCCTCCCTTAAAAGGTCGTCGGAGTGTTTTATGGTGACGCCCCTTACGCCTTCGGCCACAGCCTTGAGGGCATTCTCGACTTTGGGAATCATGCCCGAGCTGATCACCCCCTCGGCCTTGAGCGCGGGATATGTCTCCGCCGTGATTTCGTGTATTACCGAGCTTTCGTCCGCGACGTCGCGCAAAACGCCCGCCTTCTCGAAACAGAATATCAGTTCGGAAGGCGCTACCCTGCCGACGCCCGTTGCCACGGCCGAAGCCACGCTGTCGGCATTGCAGTTCAGCAGCGAGCCTTTGCCGTCGTACATTATCGAGCAGATGACAGGGACGATTCCTTCCCCGGCAAATGATTTCAGCCGTTCACCGTCAACCTCGGCGATGTCGCCAACGAAACCGAAATCGATCGGTTCAGGCGAACGCCTGACAGCCCGGATTATGCCGGCGTCGGCGCCTGACATGCCGATGGCATTGCAACCGAAGTTCTGCAAGGCCGCGACGATGCGCTTGTTGATAAGGCCGGCATATACCATAGTCACGACGTCGAGTGTCGCCTTGTCGGTAACGCGGCGTCCGTCGATCATCTGCGTCTTGATCTCGAGGCGCTCGGCCATGCGCGTAGCAAGTTTGCCGCCGCCATGCACGAGTATCTTCGGGGAGTCGATCGATGCAAACTCCTGCAGGAAACGCGTCAACTTCGATTCGTCGTCGATGACATTGCCTCCGATCTTGACAATCTTGATGTTACTCATCTTTCAGTCCCTCCAGCAAGCGTTTGATTACCACCTGAGCCGAGATTTCACGGTTGGCAGCCTCGGGAATGACCAGACTGCGCTCAGATTCGATAACCTCGTCCGTGACGATCATATTGCGCCGCACGGGCAGGCAGTGCATGAAGAATGCATTGTCGGTCAAGGCCATCTTTTCGGCGTCGATGGTCCACGAACGGTCACGGCTCAGCACCTTGCCGTAATTTTCTGCTGCATAGGCCGACCAGTTCTTGGCATAGACGAAATCTGCACCCTCCAGAGCCTTGCGCTGGTCGTATTCGATACGGGCACGGCCCGTGAAGCGCGGGTCGAGTTCGTAACCCTCAGGGTGTGTTATGACGAACTCATAGTCGGTGGCATTGATCCACTCGGCAAACGAGTTGGGTACAGCCTGTGGCAGGGCGTTCGGGTGCGGTGCCCATGACATGACCACCTTCGGGCGCTCCTTGGTCTTGTGCTCCTCGATGGTTATAAGGTCGGCAAAGCTCTGCAGCGGGTGGCGGGTAGCGGCCTCCATGCTGAATACCGGACGCCCCGAGTATTTGATGAACTGCTCGATCACACGCTCCTCGTAGTCGGCATCGCGGTCCTTGAGCCCGGCAAACGAACGGACGCCGATAATGTCGCAGTACGAGCCCATTACAGGAATCGCCTCAAGTATGTGTTCGGCCTTGTCGCCGTCCATCACGACGCCGCGTTCGGTTTCGAGTTTCCACGCCCCCTGGTTTACATCGAGGACCATGACGTTCATTCCGAGGTTCATTGCAGCCTTCTGTGTCGAAAGGCGCGTACGAAGGCTCGAATTGAAGAAGACGAGCATGGCCGTGCGGTTCTTGCCGAGGCCGGTATGTGCAAAACGGTTTTTCTTGATCTCAAGCGCCTCGCCTATGGCAGCCTTCAGGTCGCCGATATCCTCGACGCATGTGAATTTTTTCATAATGTAAGGTCCTTTAATGCATTAACAAACAGGTCGACATGTTCTTCGGTTATACCCAGAGCAGGCAGCAGCCGTATGGTAGACATGCCCGCACCACCGGTGAAGATATGCTTCTCGAACAACAGACGGCGCCGCATCTCGGCTGCCGAGCCGTCTACATCGAAGCCTAACATCAGGCCGCGTCCGCGGACATCTTTTGCCGCAGGTATGGTCTTGAGTTGGGCAATGAAGTATTCCCCGACGCGCAACGCGTTGTCGACAAGGTTCTCATCGCGCATAACCTCAAGTACGGCTATGGCTGCCGCACATGCAAGGTGGTTGCCTCCGAATGTCGTTCCGAGCATTCCATGTACGGCCTCGAACTCGGGCGATATGAGCACGCCGCCGATCGGGAGTCCGTTGCCCATGCCCTTGGCCGTGGTTATGAGGTCGGGGCGTATGCCTGCATACTGGTGAGCGAAGAAACGTCCGCTGCGGCCGTAGCCCGACTGTATCTCGTCGAGAATAAGCATCGTGCCGGTCTGTTTGGTCGCCTCGCGCAACTGCACAAGGAAATTGTCGTCAGGAATATGTATACCGGCGACTCCCTGAATGCCTTCGATGATGACGGCGGCAAATTCGCCTGTCGACAACTCGCGGCTTACGGCCCCGATATCGTTCAACGGGACGAAAACTATGTTGTCCGTACGGTTGAACGGCGATACAATTTTCGGGTTGTCGGTTGCAGCCACGGCCCCTGACGTACGCCCGTGAAAAGCCTTCGAGAAAGCGAGAACCCGCTTGCGACCCGTATGGAACGACGCGAGTTTCAGTGCGTTCTCATTGGCCTCAGCACCGGAATTGCAGAGGAAAAGGCTGTAATCCTCATACCCCGACATCTTGCCGAGCATCTCGGCAAGCCTAAGCTGCAACGAGTTCTGTACGGAGTTGGAGTAAAAGCCGAGCTTGGAGACCTGATCCGCAATAGCCGCAACATAATGCGGGTGCGAATGGCCTATGGATATTACGGCATGGCCGCCGTAGAGATCAAGATACTCCGTGCCCTCCCTGTCATAGACATGGCAGCCACGGCCCCTTACGGGCTCGACCGGATACAGCGGATATACATCGAATGGTTTCATCTTCTGTTCATGTTTTAGAAGGCCGAAGCCTTGAGTTTCAATCCCGTGTTTTCGGCAAGGCCAAACATCAGGTTCATATTCTGTACGGCCTGGCCCGACGCACCTTTCAACAGGTTGTCGATGACCGAAACCACATGCAGTTTGGAGCCGTGCTTTTCGACATGCAGCAGTGCCTTGTTGGTATTGACCACCTGCTTGAGGTCGATATTGGACGGAGAGACGAACGTAAACGCGGCATCGGCATAGAACGAGGCGTAGAGTTTGTCGGCCTCTTCCTGCGACAACGGGCACTCCGTATAGACGCTCGCAAGAATGCCGCGGGTAAAGTCGCCGCGCAACGGCACAAAGTTGATATCGCTGTCGAAATCGTTCTGCAACAACTTTATATTGCGGTTTATCTCAATCAGATGTTGATGTGTAAACGACTTGTATGCCGAAACGTTCGACGCCCTCCAGCTGAAATGCGTCGTGGCACTCGGTTTGACGCCAGCGCCTGTCGAGCCGGTTATGGCCGTAACGTGTATCTCGTCCTTGAGAAGCCCTTCGGCCGCAAGCGGCAGCAAGGCCAACTGTATGGCCGTGGCGAAACAGCCCGGATTGGCCACACGTCCGGCGCCGGCAATCCTCCGGCGGTTCAGTTCCGGAAGACCGTACACGAAACCGTCGCTCTCATCGCGGAAATCCTGCGCCAGGTCGATGATCTTCAACTGCGGCGGCAGCTGCACGCCCTCAATAAACTTGCGGCTCTCGCCGTGCGCCGAACAGATGAACAGGACGTCGATCTGCGCAAGGTCGTATTCCGAAGCGAAACACATCGAGGTCTCGCCGTACAGCCCCGCATGCACGGCCGACAGCGGGTTGCCCGCATTGCTCGAACTGTGCACGAAAACAAGTTCTGCGCCGTCGTGATTGAGCAATAGCCTGACAAGCTCGCCGGCGGTATACCCCGCTCCTCCTATGATGCCTGCCCGTATCACTTCCCGTTGCGTTTTTGAACGTTGTAGTAGATTTTGATCTGGTTGCCGAGGATCTTGGTGAATCCCTTCACGTCATCGGCAGTCCAGGCCTTGTTCACCTCGCCGTATTCGCCGAAATCGGTCTTCATCAGATCGTATGTGGAATCCACGCCGACGAGCGTGTAGCAATAGGGACGCAGAATAAGTTCGACCGTACCCGTCACGTTGCGCTGCGACGACGTAAGCATCGCCTCAATGTCGCGCATTACGGGTTCAAGATACTGGGCCTCGTGCAGGAACATGCCGTACCATGTGCCGACCTGATCCTTCCAGTACTGCTGCCATTTGGTCAGGGTGTGCTTTTCGAGCATCTTGTGTGCCGCGATGATGACGATCGGAGCTGCCGCCTCGAAACCGACACGTCCCTTGATGCCGATGATGGTATCGCCGATGTGCATGTCGCGGCCGATGCCGTATTTCGAGGCGATGGCCTCGATTGCACGTATCGCCTCTACCTTGTCGGCATAAGGTGTGCCGTTCACCGCCGAAATTTCACCGCACTCGAACGAAATCTTCAGGCTTTCCTCCCCGGTAGCGGTAATCTGTGACGGATAGGCGCTTTCGGGAAGCGTCTGCTCCGAGTGCAGGGTCTCCTTCCCTCCGATAGAGGTTCCCCACAACCCCTTGTTGATCGAATACTCCATCTTCTTGAAGTCGGCCTCGAAACCGTGCTTGCGAAGATATTCGATCTCGTATTCGCGGGTCAGCGTCATGTCGCGCGTCGGGGTGATGATGCCGATCTCGGGGGCCAGGATCTGGAACGTCAGGTCGAAACGCACCTGGTCGTTGCCTGCGCCGGTCGAACCGTGTGCAACATAGTCGGCGCCGATCTTCTTGGCATACTCGATTATGGCCATCGCCTGGAATATGCGCTCCGACGATACGGATATGGGATATGTTCCATTGCGCAGGACATTTCCGAAAATCATGTACTTTATGCTCTTCTCGTAATACTCCTGCTCAATATCGAGCGTGGCATGTGACGCGGCCCCGAGAGCCTTGGCCTTCTCGGCTATGACCTGCAGCTCGGCCGCCGAAAAACCGCCCGTATTGGCTATGGCCGTATGAACCTCGTAACCCTTCTCCTCGGAGAGATACTTCACGCAGAAGGAGGTGTCGAGACCTCCGCTGAATGCCAAAACTACCTTTTTTTTACTTTCCATATCTTTATCGTTTATTTCAGGTGAAACACTTTCTTGAATATATTCTTGACATACATGAAATAGGGAGCCAGCCGCGAACGCTTCTCGTCGGCATGCTTCGCCGGGTCGTACAACATGCCGGTGCAAAGGCACATGCGGCGGTTGTTGCGCATGAGTATGTCATAGTTGCAGCAGCCCTGGCAACCCTGCCAGAAGGCGTCGTCGTCGGTCAGTTCCGAGAAAGTGACAGGTATGTAGCCCAGTCTCGAATTGAGTTTCATGACCGGCAGCGATGTGGTGATACTGAATAATTTCGCATTGGGAAATCGTCGTCGTGCAAGTTCGAACGTCTTGTTCTTGATCTGCTCGGCAAGACCACGGTGCCGATATTCGGGATCGACAATGAGGCCCGACGTGGCAACGAAATCGCCGTGTTCCCAGCTCTCGATATAGCTGAAGCCCACGAGCCTGTCACCGTCGAGCGCAACGACCGACTTGCCGCCCGTAATCTTTTCGGATATGTATTCGGGCGAACGTTTGGCTATTCCCGTCCCGCGCTGCAGCGCCGATTCATATATCAGTTGGCAGATGTGTTCGGCGTACTTGGTGTGTGAAGCATCGGCGAACATGACGGGAATGTGATTTTTATATGCGTAATTATCCATCGCACACGATAATACTATATAAGTGTAAAACAATAATGGAAATATGTGAAAATGCAGATAAGGGCGTTCCGGGCAATATTTATCCTACCCGAAACATGGACACGATGAAGAATCATCGGACTTTGTACAGTGCGTTGACACGTACAAATGCTTGCGGATTGCAATATGCAACATTGCGGCAAACAACCGTCGCCGTGCGGTTCGATCCGACGGCTTTAGTAGATGATATGCTGTTGTTGCCGGTTGCCATTTTGATAACCTATACTTTCCTAATTCGGTTGCAAATATAGTATAAATTTTTAATAATACACCATTTCGGCCGGCAGATTAGCCAATTTATTTTCAGATAGCAAGGCATACAGCTGATTTTGTATGTTTTACGACATGCATATCCGTTTTTGCTTTTTATTACGTATATTTGCACGATATTGTAACGCATATTTGGTATTTATGGCAGACGAGAAAATCATATTTTCGATGGTCGGGGTTTCGAAGACCTTCACCAACCAGAAAAAAGTACTCAACAACATCTATCTCTCATTCTTCTACGGCGCCAAGATCGGCATTATCGGTCTAAACGGATCGGGTAAGTCAACCCTGATGAAGATCATCGCAGGCATCGACAAGAACTATCAGGGAGAAGTGGTATTCTCGCCCGGATATTCGGTCGGATACCTTGAGCAGGAGCCCAAGCTCGACAACGCAAAAACGGTAAGAGAGGTCGTGGAAGAGGGCTGTGCGGCAACCATGTCCCTGTTGAAGGAGTATGAGGAGATAAACATGAAGTTGTGCGAGCCGATGGACGACGACACGATGGCCAAACTCATCGAGCGCCAGGGTGAACTCTACGAGCAGATCGACCATGTAAACGGCTGGGAGATAGACAGCGTGCTGGAGCGTGCGATGGACGCATTGCGCTGTCCCGACCCTGACCAGTCGGTCAGCGTACTCTCCGGAGGCGAACGGCGCCGCGTAGCGCTGTGCCGTCTGTTGCTGCAGCAGCCCGACGTGTTGTTGCTCGACGAGCCGACCAACCACCTCGACGCCGAAAGCATAGACTGGCTCGAACAGCACCTGCAACAATATAAAGGTACTGTTATTGCCGTAACCCACGACCGATACTTCCTCGACAACGTAGCCGGCTGGATCCTCGAACTCGACCGCGGAGAAGGCATTCCCTGGAAGGGCAACTACTCTGGCTGGCTCGAGCAGAAAACCGCACGTCTGGCCATGGAGGAGAAACAGGAGAGCAAACGCCGCAAGACGCTTGAACGCGAGTTGGAGTGGGTGCGCATGTCCCCCTCGGGCCGCCGCGCAAAGAGCAAGGCACGTCTGTCGGCATACGACAAGATGCTCAACGAAGATACCAAGGAGCGTGAAGAGAAACTCGAAATATTCATTCCGAACGGTCCGCGTCTCGGCGACGTGGTCATCGAAGCCCACGACGTATCTAAGGCATACGGCGACAGGGTCCTCTACGAAGGCCTCAATTTCAAGCTGCCGCCTGCCGGCATTGTCGGCGTGATAGGCCCCAACGGTACGGGCAAGACTACCCTCTTCAGAATGATAATGGGCCTCGAACAGCCCACTTCGGGAGAGTTCACCGTAGGCAAGACCGTAAAGTTGGCCTATGTCGACCAGCAGCACAAGTCGATCGACCCCGAAAAGACCGTATATGAGGTCATATCGCAGAACAGCGACATAATAACCCTCGGCAACCGCCAGATACCCTCGCGTGCATACATCGCAAGATTCAACTTCAGCGGCGCCGACCAGGAGAAGAAGTGCGGAATGCTCTCGGGCGGTGAACGCAACCGCCTGCACCTTGCACTCGCGCTCAAGGAAGAGGGCAATGTCCTGCTGCTCGACGAGCCGACGAACGACATCGACGTCAATACGCTGCGTGCGCTGGAGGAGGGACTTGAGAACTTCGCCGGCTGCGCCGTGGTAATATCGCACGACCGCTGGTTCCTCGACCGTATAGCCACCCATATACTCTCGTTCGAGGGAGATTCGAAAGTGGTGTTCTACGAGGGTTCGTACAGCGAGTACGAAGAGTGGAAAAAAGCCCAGGGCATGGACGTGACGCCGCACAGGGTAAAATACAGAAAATTAATGGAGTAACAATCATATGCAAAAGCCATCTGTTCCAAAAGGCACGCGCGACTTCTCGCCCGTAGAGATGAGTCGCCGCCAATACATATTCGACACCGTAAAAAGCGTATTCCGCAGGTATGGTTTCGCCCAAATCGAGACTCCCGCCATGGAGAACCTGTCGACCCTGCTCGGGAAGTACGGCGACGAAGGCGACAAACTTCTGTTCAAGGTCCTCAATTCGGGCGACTATGCCGACGGGCTTACGGCCGACGAACTGCGAAACGCATCGAAAATATGTGAAAAAGGGTTGCGCTACGACCTTACGGTGCCGTTCGCACGCTATGTCGTGCAGCACCAGAGCGAGATAGCATTCCCGTTCAAGCGTTTCCAGATACAGCCCGTATGGCGTGCCGACCGTCCACAGAAAGGACGCTACCGTGAATTCTATCAGTGCGACGTCGACGTGATAGGTTCCCGCTCGCTGCTCAACGAGGTCGAACTCGTCGAGATCGTAAACGACGTATTCGCCCGTCTGCGCATCAACGCGGTGCTGAAGATGAACAACCGCAAGATACTCTACGGTATAGCCGAGACCATAGGCCACGCCGACAAGATGGTTGACATAACCGTCGCCATAGACAAACTCGAGAAGGTCGGCATCGACAATGTCAAGGCCGAACTAGCCGAGCGCGGCATAGGCCCCGAGGCTATTGCTCTGCTTCAACCCATACTTGAGCTCGAAGGCGACAACACGCAGAAACTCGATAAACTGGAGAGTATCATAGGCGGTTCGGAGACAGGACTTGCCGGCATTGCGGAGATGCGTACGATTTTCGGTTATGTCGAACGTCTGGGCATTGCTCTGCCGGTAGAACTCGACCTTTCGCTGGCCCGTGGCCTCAATTACTATACCGGCGCCATCTTCGAGGTCAAGGCCCTCGACTTCGCCATCGGCTCGATATGCGGAGGCGGCCGCTATGACAACCTTACCGGCATATTCGGATTGCCCGATGTATCGGGTGTCGGCATCTCGTTCGGCGCTGACCGCATATATGATGTCATGTCGGGGCTTAACCTCTTCCCGGAAGACGTCGACTGTTCGACCCGCGTACTCTTTGCGAACCTCGGAGCAGACGAAGAGGCTGCCTCCCTGAAGCTCCTCGCCGAATTGCGCCAGGCAGGTATCGCCGCCGAGATATATCCCGAAAACGGCAAGATGAAAAAGCAGATGGAATACGCCAACCGCAGGGCCATACCCTACGTCGTGATCATCGGCAGCCGTGAACTTGAGGCTCGCTCCGCGACGGTAAAGGATATGCGTTCAGGAGAACAGAACGAGGTTGCGTTTGACAAAATAACTGAATTCCTGCAATAATACATTCAGGTCACATGAGGTGGTTGTTGCGCATTATGGCGGCCTTCGCGGCCATTGCGGTATCGTTGCCGGCGGCGGCACAGCCTAAAGGCTCCGATGCCGTCAGCCAGCTTCGAAAGCTGAACCAATTCTACGGCTACCTCAGCCGCATGTACGTTGACAGCGTCGAGATGGCCCCGCTCGTCGAGAAGGCGATCGAGAGCATGCTGTCGGAACTCGACCCGCACTCGTCATACATATCGCCCGAAGAGATGAAGAGCGTAATGGAGGAGTTCGACGGCGAGTTCAGCGGCATCGGCATTGAGTTCAACGTGCGGCGCGACACCATATTCGTGGCCAACACCATCTCCGGAGCACCGGCCGAACGTGTCGGCGTGCGTCCGAACGACCGGATCGTGACGATAGACGGCGAAAATGCCGTCGGGCTCAAAAGGAGTGAGGTCCCCGGAAAACTCCGCGGCAAAACGGGTTCCAAAGTCAACGTAGGCATCGTACGCCACGGGACAGACAGTATTTTGGAGTTCACAATTACACGGGACAAGATACCCATAAGGACAGTCGACGCGGCCTACCGTGTCGACGACAGTACGGGATATATAAGAATCAACAGGTTCGGCCATACGACAATGTCCGAATTCAGGTCGGCATTCGACAGGTTGTCTCCGATGAAATCGCTGATTCTCGATCTGCGCGGCAACTCCGGAGGACTGTTCGAACAGGCCATATCTCTGGCCAACTTCTTCCTGCCCGCAGGCTCGGTCATAGTCTCAACAGAAGGCAGGGCCGTACCCTCGAGAAAATACACGTCCACCCAGAGCGGCCCGTTCACCGACGGCAAGCTGGTGGTGCTGATAGACGGATTTTCGGCTTCGGCCAGCGAGATTGTCGCCGGAGCCCTGCAGGACTGGGACCGTGCGGTCATCGTCGGACAACCGAGTTTCGGCAAGGGTCTTGTGCAGCGTCAGGTGTCGCTGGACGACAACTCGGCCGTCAGGATAACCATAGCACGCTACCACACTCCGACAGGCCGCGTCATACAACGCCCCTATGAGAACGGCAAACGCAAGGAGTATTATATGGCCCATCGCGACAGGTTGGCAAACGGCAATGCCGCCGACACCCTGAACGAGGCCAAACCGAGCTATAAGACGCTTCGTACGGGCCGTACGGTATATGGAGGTGGCGGGATAACCCCCGATATCGTCATTGAGCAGGATACGACCTCCATAACACCGTATTTTGCCAACCTTACGGCCAAGGGCGTAATTCCGGAGTATCTCTATTCGTATCTCGACAGGGAACGGCCGCGCCTGTCAAAGGAGTATGCCGACTTTGAAGATTATGACAACAGGTTTGTTGTCACCGACGCCATGGTCGAGGAGATGGCGGATCTCGGGCGCGAACGCGGCGTCGAACCGGATTCGCTGCAACTGTCACGATCCCGAAAGCTAATCGACAAGTGGATCAAGGGGCTCGTTGCCCGCTACCTGTTCTCCGATTCGGAATATTACCGGATAATGAACAGCAGCGGTGACGCCACCTACGCCGAGGCCGTGAAGATCCTCGCAGAATGGCCATCTCGCGGCGATGTGATTCTCGGGGACTAAAAAAAACAGTTCGGAATTTGTAACTTCGGGTTTTTATTATTAAATTCGTATAATAATTATAAACCCGCAAGTGTCTGAAACTATGTCTACTGAATCAGAAATCATACGCGACAACTACGACTTCGGCGAGTACCTGTTGACCAAAACCGTGAAATCATCGCGCCGCACCTACTTTTTCGATGTGAGGGCAACGAAAGGTGATGATTATTTCGTAACGATAACGGAAAGTCGCAAACGTACGCGCCCCGACGGATCACACTATTTCGACAGGCACAAAATAATTCTCTACCGTGAGGATTTCAAGCGTTTCTTCCGCGGCCTGAATTCGATTACCGACTACATCAGGCAACATAAGCCAGATTATCTCGGTGACTGTGATACGGAAGAGACTGCCGCCGCGAAAATCGAAGAGTACGCAGAGCAATAACCCTCCCCCGACAACCTACCCTGTTGCTGCTCGTCCTTCGCTCCGCCAAGCCGGCCGTGATATGACAATTGTGTTACAATAGTGTATTTTCGGTGAAATTTATGCGCCGAAACGCATCTTTATTATATCTTTGTCGCAATCAATTTTTCATATGCATGAATGTCGGAAGAAGATTATATGACTGGATGTTGTCTTGGAGCGAATCGAAATGGGGAGGAGTAGCCCTTTTCATATTCGCATTCGTCGAATCATCGTTTTTCCCGATACCGCCCGACGTGCTTCTCATAGCCCTGTGCTTCGGCGCCACAAACCGTTCGTTCAGATACGCTACAATATGCCTTGCAGGCTCGGTCCTCGGCGCATTATTCGGATACGGGATCGGTTATTTTCTCTGGCAGCATCCGTCGGGAGAATATACGGCTCTTGCCAACTTCTTCTTCGACAACGTCTTCTCTGTCGAAGGCTTCGAGAAGGTGGCGCACCTCTATGACAAATACAATTTCTGGATTGTATTTACGGCTGGCTTTACACCGCTGCCATACAAGCTGTTCACAATATCGGGAGGCCTGTTCCATATAAACCTGACCATGTTCATCATCGCATCGGTTATATCGCGAGGTTTAAGGTTCTTCCTGATATCATGGCTGATATGGAAGTTCGGACGCCCGATCAAAGGGTTTATCGACAAACATTTCAACTGGCTGGCAATCGTGTTTACGATATTGTTGATAGGATCGTTCTTCCTGGTAGGGCACTTCGTGAAATGAGAAAATTCGGACTTATAGGCAGACCCCTTGGACACTCGAAGTCGGCCGAATATTTTACGGCCAAGTTTGGTCGCGAGCATATCGATGCCGAGTACAGGCTCTATGAACTGCCGTCGATAGAATCGCTGGACAGTATATTGCCTGAAGATATCGAAGGATTCAACGTTACGATCCCCTACAAAAAGGAGATCATGGCGTTTCTTGACGGGATATCGGACGAGGCAAAGGCTGTCGGGGCCGTAAACTGCGTGAAATGCAGCAACGGCAGGCGTACGGGATACAATACCGACGTCGAAGGCATACGCAAATCGCTCGACAAACTGCTTGCCGGAAGCGGAGAACTGCCGAAGGCGCTTGTGCTCGGGACGGGCGGCGCGGCACAGGCAGTTGAATACGTGCTGATGGAGCGGAGCATCGAATTCGCGATAGTCTCGCGCGATCCTTTGCGCGGCAACATGACATATGCAGACCTGACACCCGACACAATGGCCGAATACGGACTGATCATCAACACGACCCCTGTCGGCATGTATCCGCATACCGATGAGGCACCAGACATACCCTACCACGCACTCACATGCGCACATTGTCTGTTCGACACGATCTACAACCCGGCATGTACGCAGTTTCTCATGCGCGGCTCGGAAGCCGGAGCCTGTACGCTCAATGGCGAAACGATGTTCGTCAGTCAGGCTGAGGCCTCCTGGCGCATATGGAACGGTTGATCAACGCTGGAACAGCAGTTTTCTGGCCTGCTCGGCGTCTTCCTCCTTTACAAGCAGTTTGCTCGGTATGACCCCTGTCGGGTAAAGTGAAGACATAAACTCGTTTTCTATCTCCGAATAAATTCCGGCGCTGCCAAGTACCGATTTTGCCAACTCGGCTTCCATTGTCGTATTATATTCGGACAATACGACCAAATTACTCTCTTTCATAGTTGCGAGTTTTTTGTTTCCATAAAATTAATTTATTTGTTGATAAAATGCAACAGCACGGCCGGGAATTTTCATACAATATTCCGTATATTTGCATAGTTTAATTTAAAAGGAATCCAGATGCTCGATTTCGTACATCTTCACGTACACTCACAATACTCGATCCTCGACGGACAGGCCAGCATATCCAATCTCGTGGACAAGGCCATAGCCGACGGCATGAAGGGTATCGCCATTACCGACCATGGCAATATGTTCGGTATAAAGGAGTTTTACAATTACGTGAAGAAAAAGAACGGCGCGCGCCGCGACAAGATCAAGCAGCTGGAAGCGCAGATTGCCGAAACGGAGCAGGCTATTGCCGGAGACGGCGGCTCGGACGAACAGCGTGCCGCTCTCGACAAGTTGCGCAAGGACCTCGACGCTGTTCCCAAAGAGGATTTCAAGGCCATCATAGGGTGCGAGGTGTATGTTGCCCGCCGCAGGCTGCAGGACAAGGAGGGAAAACCCGACCAGAGCGGTTATCACCTCATACTTCTTGCCAAGAACCTGAAAGGATACCACAACCTGATCAAGATAGTGTCGAAGGCCTGGACCGAGGGTTTCTACATGCGTCCGCGTACCGACCGCACAGAGATAGAGAAATACCACGAAGGGTTGATCTGCTGTTCGGCCTGCCTTGCCGGCGAAGTCCCGCGTGCCATCACGGCCGGAGACATGGCCAAGGCCGAGGAGGCTATCCTGTGGCACAAAAACCTGTTCGGTGAGGATTACTATCTCGAATTGCAGCTGCACAAGGCGACAGTCGAGCGGGCCAACCATGAGGCCTACCCCATGCAGTTGGAGGTAAACAAGCACCTCAAGGAATTCGCCGTAAAGCACGGTGTACGCCTTGTATGCACGAACGACGTGCACTTCGTCAACGAGGACAATGCCGAAGCACACGACCGTCTGATATGCCTCTCGACCGGCAAGGATCTCGACGACCCCAAACGCATGCTCTACTCGAAGCAGGAGTGGCTGAAGACACGCGCCGAAATGGAGGCAATCTTCGGGGACACGCCCGAAGCCATGACCAACACGGTTGACATTTGCAATCAGGTAGAGTCATACTCGATAGACCACGCCCCTATCATGCCGACCTTCGCAATACCCGAAGAGTTCGGTACCGAGCAGGAGTACAGGGCCAAATACACCGAAGAGGATCTTTTCAATGAGTTTACGCGCGATGAGAACGGCAACGTGGTCGTAAGCGAAGCTGAAGCCAGGAAGAAGATCGACAAACTCGGCGGCTATGACAAGCTTTACCGTATCAAGCTCGAGGCGGACTATCTTACCAAACTCACAATGGACGGAGCCGCCAGACGATACGGATCGCCGTTGTCGCCGGAAGTGGCCGAACGTCTCAAGTTCGAGTTGCACGTGATGAAGACCATGGGTTTCCCCGGATACTTCCTCATTGTGCAGGATTTCATACGCGCCGCCCGCGAAGAGCTCGACGTTTCGGTCGGTCCGGGACGTGGATCGGCTGCCGGTTCGGCCGTGGCCTACTGTCTGGGCATCACGCAGATCGACCCGATAGCATACGACCTTCTGTTCGAGCGTTTCCTCAATCCCGACCGTATATCGCTGCCGGATATCGACATCGACTTCGATGATGACGGACGCGGGCGCGTATTGAACTGGGTTACGGAAAAATACGGTAAGGAGAAGGTTGCGCATATCATAACCTATGGCACGATGGCCACGAAACTCGCCATCAAGGACGTCGCACGCGTGCAAAAACTTCCTTTGGCTGAATCGGACAGGCTCTGCAAGCTTGTTCCCGACAAGATTCCAGACAAGAAGCTGAATCTGCCCAATGCCATAGAGTATGTCCCCGAGCTCAAGGCTGCGGAAGAGTCCAACGACCCGATACTCCGTGACACGATACGTTACGCCAAAATGCTCGAAGGCAACGTGCGTAACACGGGTGTGCATGCCTGCGGTACGATCATATGCCGTGACGACATCACCGACTGGGTTCCGGTCAGCACGGCCGACGACAAGGAGACGGGCCAGAAGATGCTGGTTACACAGTATGAAGGCTCCGTCATCGAGGATACGGGACTTATCAAGATGGACTTCCTCGGTCTCAAGACCCTCTCCATCATCAAGGACGCCGTAGAGAACATAAAGAACACCAAAGGTATCGAAGTCGATATCGACAGCATACCAATTGACGACCCGGAGACATACAAGCTCTATAGCAACGGCCGTACCGTGGGGACGTTCCAGTTCGAGTCCGGAGGAATGCAGAAATACCTGCGCGAACTCAAGCCGACGGTATTCGAGGACCTGATAGCCATGAACGCGCTCTACCGTCCGGGCCCGATGGACTACATACCCGACTTCATCAAGCGCAAGCACGGTGAAAGCCCGATCGTGTACGACATACCGATCATGGAGAAGTACCTGAAGGATACTTACGGTGTGACGGTATATCAGGAGCAGGTCATGCTTCTGTCGCGCCTGCTGGCCAACTTCACGCGCGGACAGTCCGATACGCTGCGCAAGGCGATGGGTAAGAAGATCAAGTCGAAGCTGGACGAGCTGAAACCTCTGTTCATAAACGGAGGCACGGCCAACGGACACGATCCCAAGGTTCTCGAAAAGATATGGGCCGACTGGGAGAAATTTGCTTCGTACGCGTTCAACAAATCACACGCCACGTGCTATTCGTGGGTTGCCTACCAGACTGCCTACCTCAAGGCCAACTACCCTTCGGAGTACATGGCTGCCCTGCTGAGCCGCAACCTTACGGACATAAAGCAGATAACGACCTACATGACCGAGTGCAAGCACATGGGTATAAAAGTGCTCGGTCCCGACATAAACGAGTCGATGAAGAACTTCTCGTCCAACGAGGCGGGAGACGTCCGTTTCGGACTTGCGGCCATTAAGGGCGTCGGCGAGGCGGCCGTGCAGTCGATCATCGACGAACGCAGGAAAAACGGCAAATTCAAGAACATATACGATCTGATGGAGCGCGTGAATTTCGCCGTTGTAAACCGCAAATGTCTCGAAAATATCGCCTATTCCGGCGGATTCGACTCGATCATAGACTTCCACCGCAGCAAGTTCTTTGCAAGCGACAGCCGCGGCGACGGTGAGACCACATTCATCGAGCAGCTGATGCGCTACGGGCAGTATGTCCAGAATGAGCGTCAGAATGCCCAGCAGAGCCTGTTCGGCGGGGATACGGGCAGCGCCGACATTCAACCGCCGACAACCCCCGTATGTGCCGACTGGAACCAGTTGCAGGTGCTCAACAAGGAGCGTGAGATGATAGGCCTGTACCTCTCGTCGCACCCGCTCGACGACTACCGCATCATCATCGACAACATGTGCAAGAACGTCTCGGACCTTGACAATCTCGACCGCCTGAGCGGCCAGGAGGTTGCGGTTGCCGGCATAGTCGTCAGCGTCCAGAACATGACGACAAAGGACGGACGCCCGTTCGGCAAGTTCAAACTCGAGGATTACAACGGCTCGCACGAGTTCCTGTTGTACAGCAAGGACTACGAGACTTTCCGCCAATATATCTACCCCGATTACTTCCTGTTCATACGTGGAAAGGTTCAGCAGCGCCCGTACAGCAATCCGCCGGCGCTTGAGTACAAGATCACGTCCATGACACAACTCTCCGAGATGAAGGATTCGATCAAGGAGATACACATTACCCTGCCAATATCCGACGTCAAGGAGCCGTTGATCACGCGTCTGGGCGAGATCGTGCACAAGTCCAAGGGCAAGGCCGTGCTGTATATCAACCTCTATGACAGCGAAGAGCAGGTTTCGCTGAACATGTACTCACGCAAGTACCATGTCAGCATAGACAGCGAACTCACCGATTTTCTCGATGAAAACGACTTGAAATACAAAGTATCATAAATCAACAACAAACTAAAATCAAAGCTATGGCATTACAACTTACAAAAGAGAATTACCAGAGCATCATATCTTCGTCACAGCCCGTAGTCATCGACTTCTGGGCTGAATGGTGCGGACCATGCCGTATGGTAGCCCCCATTGTGGAGGAGCTGGCATCGGAATATAACGGCAAGGCCGTTATAGTAAAGTGCGACGTCGATTCGAACGACGACATCGTTGCCGACTACAAAATCCGCAACATCCCGACGCTGATATTCCTCAAGAACGGCGAGGTTGTCGACAAGCACGTCGGTGCCATCTCGAAGGACGCCCTGAAGGCAAAGATCGACGCTCTGCTCTAATGCAAAGCGACAAAAAAAGAGGGAGGTTGCATAAGCAATCTCCCTCTTTTTCATACATGTGATACACGGCTATTTCTTCTCGCCCTTCTCGCCTTCGATAAGCGTAATCGAGCGCTGAATGAAGTCCGACAGGTTCTTGCCCTTGAGCATACCGTTCGACAGCAATGCAAGGTCGATTATCTGGCGTACGAGATTGTTCTGTCCGCCTATCTCCCTGAGCCGTGCATTACGCTCGTCACGCAGTGTGACAACCTTCTTCGACAGCTCCTCGCGCATATTCTTCTCCTCGTCGGTAAGGTCCGACTCCTTCTTGTCCTTGACCGTCTCCTCGAAGCGTTTCTCTTCGCCGACCGCAGCGTCGATCTTCTTGGTGATGCTCTTCAGTTTGTCACCGTAGGCCTTTTCGACGTCACCAAGCAGGTCGATCACTATCGGGTGGTTGCCGTTTACGGCTATGGTGAAGTTGTCGGGCATCTGACCGTAGAACTGGCTCATGCCGCCGCCTCCCATGGCCGACATCTCCTTCATACGGCGCATGAATTCGTTCTGCGTAATCACGATCGGGGCCTCGTCGGGCGACATCGCCTCGAACGAGATGCTGTAATGTATCTTCTCGTCCGTCGGCAGCTGGCTCTCGAATACGGGGCGCATGATCTCCTGCTGTGCCTCAGTCAGCGACATCTTCATCGCGTCCTCCTTCTGAATGAGCTTTTCGATCACATCGCTGTCGACACGCACGAACCGCACATTCTGGTTCTTGGACTCGTACCAGTTGATATAGTGGTTGTCGAGCTGGCCGTTGAGCACCAGGACATCATACCCTTTAGCCTTGGCCGTTTCGAGGAACGAGTGCTTCTCTACGGGATCGTCCACATAGAGGAAGATTATGTTGCCGTTCTTGTCGGTCTGGTTGGCCTTGACCAGTTCGGTATATTCGGCTGCGGTGAAATACTTGCCGTCGACGTTCTTCCACAGCATGAACTCCTGTGCCTTCTCGGCAAATTTCTCGTCAGTCAGGATACCGTACTGTATGAAGATTTTCAGGTCGTCCCACTTGGACTCGTACTCGGCACGCATCGTCGTGAAGAGCTCGTGCAGGCGGTCGGCAACCTTGCGGGTGATGTAGCTCGAAATCTTCTTGACGTTGGAGTCGCTCTGGAGATAGCTACGCGACACGTTGAGCGGTATGTCCGGCGAGTCGATCACACCGTGCAGCAGCGTCAGGTATTCGGGGACGATACCCTCCACCTGGTCGGTCACGTAGACCTGGTTGGAGTAGAGCTGTATCTTGTTCTTCTGTATCTCGAAGTTGTTGTGGATCTTCGGGAAGTAGAGAATACCGGTCAGATGGAACGGGTAATCGATGTTCAGATGTATGTAGAACAACGGATCATCGCTCAACGGATAAAGTTCGCGGTAGAACTCCTTGTACTGCTCCTCGGTTATGTCGGTAGGCTTGCGCGTCCACAGAGGATCGGTATCGTTGATGATGTTGTCCTTGTCGGTATCGACATACTTGCCGTCCTTCCACTCCTTGACCTTGCCGAAGGCAATGGGTACGGGCAGGAAACGGCAATACTTCTTCAACAGCGCCTCTACGGTCGAAGTCTCGGTATAGTCGAGGCAGTCGTCGGCAATGTGAAGGACTATCGACGTTCCGCGGTCACGTGCGGCATCAAGTTCTTCCATCTCGAATTCCGGAGAGCCGTTACAGCTCCAACGTACAGCCTTGGCTCCCTCCTGATAGGACTGCGTGAATATCTCCACCTTGTCGGCCACCATGAACGACGAGTAGAAGCCCAATCCGAAGTGGCCTATTATAGCCTGGTTCTTGTATTTGTCGAGGAACTCCTCGGCACTCGAGAATGCGATCTGGTTGATATACTTGTCCACCTCCTCGGCGGTCATACCGATACCGCGGTCGGTAACCGTCAACGTACGGGCTGCGCTGTCCACTGCAACATGAATCGTAAGGTCGCCCAATTCACCCTTGACCGTGCCGGTCGACGAAAGAGTCTTGAGTTTCTGCGTAGCGTCCACTGCATTCGATACCAATTCACGAAGGAATATCTCGTGATCCGAGTAAAGGAACTTTTTAATGACGGGGAAGATGTTTTCGGTCGTTACCCCGATTTTTCCACTTTTCATATTATCGTGTTTTTATGTTGTTTGCTTTTGGCCGATAATCAATCAAACAGTGTGCCACCCGTCCCATACGCACTTCGGACTGCCATTATGTCAGTCCGTTCATGCCAACACAAAAAAATCGGACAACTAATTGTCCGATTCAAGTCCGTTGGCGATCAGCAGGTCGACGAACCATTGCGGGGCCCGGCATGGCCGCATGTTGTCCTTGCGCAGGAAACCGAGCGTCGTGGATCCGGTATTCAGCAACTCTCCTTTCGAGTTGAAGACCTCATAGTTTGCTATGAAACGCGCCTTCGGCACATCGGAAACACTGATACGAACGGTAAGTTCATCATCATAATATGCCGAACGGCGGTAGTCCGATTCTACATGCAGTATGGGCATCACTACCCCACGGGCCTCCATATCGGCATACGAGGTTCCGATATGGCGCATAAATGCCGAGCGTGCCTCTTCATAATAACAGATATAGTTTGAATGGTGTACAACCCCCATTTGATCGGTATGTTTGTACCATACCCTGATTTTCACATCGTAAGTTATCATATGTCAAAATTCAATAGTTACACGTTCTGTTTTTCCAGACAATCCGTCGACATGAAGCCTTCCCCCGGCATCGACTGTTGCCTTGGCCGGTTTACCGTCGGCAAGAACATCATACTCTCCGGCCGGAGGCAGAAGTTTATACTCTCTATCCGGTGACACGACTACTCCGGCACAGTCCATCATACCCATGAGCATGTATCTGCTGCCGAGCAGTTTGTCGGCCTCTTCCATATCTCCTGCCGCGATAAGGCGGCGTATTATGGTCGAACTTACCTTGGATTTGTCGACAAGGTGCTGCGCGACCTGCACCACATGCAGACCCAGTTCCTCGCCGGACGATGAAAGATAATTGAAATCACCCGATTTGTCTCGCCCGAAGTGATGGTTGTAGCCGACCACAAGGTAGCTGATTCCAGCCTTGCCCCTAATGTATTCTTCCAGGAATCTTTGAGGGGTCAAACGGCTGAACTCCACGGTAAACGGTATGATTATAACATTTTCGACACCGGCACGCTCAAGCAACACGAGTTTTTCCTCCGTCGTGGTCAGTAATTTAAGGCCTTCGGCACAACCGAGCGTGATACGCGGGTGGGGTTCGAATGTCAGCACTATGCTTTCGCCGCCATGCTGGCGGGCAAGCGACTCAACCGTATCGAGAAGTATGCGGTGACCGCTGTGCACACCGTCGAACGACCCGATGGTCGCCACACCGCACCTGAAATGCGGAAGCTCATCGAACCCTCTGAATACCCTCATTGTCAGTTGTTGTTTTCCTCGTTTTCCTTCACGAAATAGGCGACTTTTTCCAGAATGGTCGTAATGTCGTAGTTCTCCACGACAATGCCCTGCGGGAAGTTGAGCGGTGCCGAGGTGAAATTGAGCACCCCCTTGATACCGGCATTGATAATCGGCAGTATGAGGCGCGCAGCGACCTTCGTCGGCGACGACACGATCACGATACTTATGTCGTTGGCCGAAACAACCTCCTCGAAATCGTCCATATGGTAGCACGGTATGTCATCTATCGTATGTCCGACCTTTTCGGGATCGACATCGAAAGCCGCCGTAATGCGCAGTTTGAGCCTTTTGCCGTTGAAATATTTGGTTATGGCCTGACCGAGGTGTCCCATACCGATGACTGCTATGTTCATCGTATTCTCGCTGTCGAGAATGTTGTTAATGAAGTCAATCAGCACCTTGACGTCGTAGCCCTTCTTCGTATCGCTCGAAAAGCCGATGAGCATAAGGTCACGGCGTACCTGCACGGCCGTAATACCGTGAATACCGGCAAGGATATGCGAAAATATGTGCGTAATACCCTGCTTGTGGCACAGAAGGAGCGTACGTCTGTATTCACTCAGTCGCTCGATGGTCTTTTCCGGTATGGTGTTGCGCACGTTAGCCATATACTTATATTATCTATTGAGCCGTTATCGTAAAGTCGTTGTTGTAATCGAGGCGCACCCACTCTTCATTTACGCGCGTACGCGAGGAATCGTCACGCCGGAACGTATACGGAGTCTGAAGCGGCACATATCGCTTTGTTTCCATTCCGAAACGAATGTCGTCGAACATTCCGTTTCCGAACATGACGGCAGCGTCATAACCTCGATAAGAATAGAGAGACGGCACAGCCTCGAATTCGGAAACGTACCGGCCGTCGAAAGCCTTGATACGTTCGTCTTCACGACGCGCGCTGTACGATGTCAGCATCACGACCCTGTCCTGGAAGAATATCGACTTGTCGATATTGGAGTATCTGTTCCACTTGGAATTTCCGAGGACTACGAAATGCGCCACCGTGCGTGTACGCGCCGTAAGCGAAATATTAGCCGAAGCTATTGCCGTAAGGATTCTGTCCACGTCGGTTTCATTGTCTGCCAGGACCACGAACACGTTGTTGCCTCCGCCACGCAGAAGCGGTGACATGTCGCTCGGGCTGACCGGCTCGTCGGAGTCGATACCCAGCCTTTCGCGCTCCTTCTGACGCTGTTCGATCACGGACGGGTGCTCATACGCATATTTGAACGTATCGTAGCTGCGGCCGGCAAGCAATGCCAGCACTTCGCTTTCAAACTCACGGTCTATGGACTCGCTGTATATCAACGTCACCTTGCGGCTGCCGTTGAACAGATCGGCGACCTTGGCATACTTGGCCCCTGCATCCGGCGAGAGTTGGAATACCGCATCGCTGTCTGTTGACGTCAGCGATGCGAGCGGAGAGACCAGAGGCACGGAATGACGTTCGGCATATGCCACGACCGGAGCAAGCTGGTTTTCATATACAGGGCCGACGATCAGATCGGGGTGCATGCCTCCGAAACCGCCGTTGACGATCTCCTGAACCTTGTATGCGTTGTGCTCGGTATCGAAGAGCGTAAGGTTGACAGATTTGCCGGCAGCCTTCACATCTGCAAGACCGAGAAGGAATCCACGGTAAAAGTCAACATAATGGTTTACCACCGTACCCTGTTTGGTCATGGGAAGGAGCAGTGCCACATTCAATGGACGGTTCGGATTGGCCGTCTTGAAATCCGACGGCTCATATACGGTCATATCGGGAGTCTCGTCCGCATATTGTTGGTTATTGTCTGCCGTTTGAGCGGCAGGAACCTTTATTATACTGCCTGCCTTCAAGCCTTCCGGCATCGGATTGAGCGAACGCAACGTCTCCTCGCTCATCGAGAAACGGCGGCACAGCGAATAAACCGTATCGCCAGCCTGCACGAGATAATAGGCATAACCGTCCGACGTAACCGAGTTGAGATTGTCCTTGTACTCTTCGAGTTCTTCGTGCAGCTGCTTGTCGGTAGCTTTTCCGATCTCCGATTTGCGTATATACAGACGCGTACCCAGCGCAAGGTGCGCAGGATCGATGTCGGCATTGTCGGCCATGACCGTCTCCACGGATATGGCATACAGTCTCGAGATCGAATAGAGCGTCTCGCCGGCCTCGACCGTGTGGATCTCATAATCGCGTCGTTTCTTGCGCGCCGGGGCCTTTTCCTCGACACTGCGCACATTCGACACCGGGATCTTTATGGTCTGGTCTACCTTAAGGCCGTCGGCGGCAGACGGATTATGGTCGATTATACTCTTTTCATCGACGGCATAGGCCCTCGAGATCGAATAGAGCGTCTCGCCGGCCTTGACCGTGTGTACATAATACTTGGCCCCGTTGATATAGACTATTACCTGCGATTTCTCTATCTCCGAAGCCTTTGAGACGGTCAATGTGCCCAATGCGAGCATTATGCCGAGCAACGATATGTATAATCTGTACATTTATCCCTATTTACCGTTTTTCTCCCTGAATCGTATCTCCGTAATGACCTTCTTGGTATACAGCGGAAAATCCCCGTTCATCATCCACGTATAGTAGCTCGGATCGGTTGCGAAAACCTCGCTTACGAGCCGGCCCTTGTACTTGCCGAACCCGAATACCTCATTGCCCTTCGAATCGTAGACTATACGTCCGGCATAGTCCACGGTCTCGCCTCTCGCCGAAAATTCGGCAAGGGCATTGACGTCGTTCTCCAATGTGGGATAACGGTCGAGCTGGGCCTTCAGCACCTCATAGGTTGCCAGCGTATCGGCCTCGGCCGAGTGAGCCTCGGTAAGGTCCTTGTTGCAGTAGAACTTGTAGGCCGCAACGAGCGTACGCTGTTCCATCTTGTGGAAAATGTTCTGGACATCTATGAACTTGCGTTTCTTGAAGTCCACATTGATGCCCACCCTCAGGAACTCCTCCACAAGCATCGGCAGGTCGAACCTGTTGGAATTGAACCCTCCGAAATCACAACCCTGAATGAACTGCTCGAGCGATTTGGCGACCTGCGCAAATGTCGGACAATCCTTCACGTCCTCGTCGGTTATACCGTGAATGGCGGTAGCTTCGGCCGGAATATGCATCTGCGGATTCAGACGTCTGGTCTTGATGATCTCCTCGCCGTCGGGCATCACCTTTACAAGCGATATCTCGACTATGCGGTCCTTGGAAGTATCGACGCCCGTAGTCTCGAGATCAAAAAATATTATCGGCCTTTTCAGTTTCAGCTCCATGGTGTCGCCCGTCCGATTATGCGTTGATCATCATCGGCATGAGCAGCATGAGCGTCGAGCTGTTCTGCTTGTCGTCATACACCGGCTTGAACACTCCGGCACGTGTCGCATCGGCCAGTTCGATTACGACCGTAGGGGTCTCGATGTTCGAGAGTATCTCGACAAGGAAAGTCGACTTGAAACCGATGGTTATGGGCATACCCTCATAGCTGCAACTCAACGACTCGTTGGCCGACACGGAGAAATCTATGTCCTGAGCCTTCAGGTTGACCTTGTTGTCGGCGATATCCATGCGTATGAGGTTGGTCGTCGGATTCGAGCAAACAGCCACACGGCGTATGCCGTTCACGAGCTCCACACGGTCGATGAGCACCTTGTTGGAGTTGTTGGTAGGAATGACGGCGTTGTAGTTGGGATAATTGCCTTCGATAAGGCGGCATACGAGCATATAGCTCTTCAGCTTGAACACGACATTCTTCGAATCGAAACTTACGCCGATTGCATCGTCCTCCTTCAGCAGCACCGTCTTGAGCAGGTTGGCAGGTTTCTTGGGCAGAATGAACGATGACTTGACATCGCACGCGGCTTCGGTCGAATATTTGACCAGCTTGTGAGCATCGGTGGCCACGAAGGTTATGTTGTTCGAATCTATGTTGATGTACACACCGTTCATAACCGGACGCAACTCATCGTCTGCCGTAGCGAATATCGTCTTGTTGATTCCGTTGACCAGAGTGTCGACATCGAGCGACACCTCACTCTTGTCCTCGCCGAGAGCCGGGATTGCCGGATAGCTCACGGGACTTGCACCGGGAATGGAGAGCGAACCGCTCTTCCAGTTGAGCGTAATCTCCCAGGTATGGTCGTCAACGGCTATCGACAGGGGCATTTCGGGAAACTCCTTGAGCGAATCGAGCATAAGTTTCGCCGGTGCGGCTATCATTCCCTCGCTTTCCACATTATCGACCTTGATGGAGCCCACGAGCGTAGTTTCGAGATCTGAAGTTGTCACCTTCAACTCGCCGTCACGCAGATCCATAAGGAAATAATCGAGTATGGGAAGTGTATTTTTATTGCTTATCACCTTGCCGGTGGTAGCCAACAATGTCAAAAGCGCAGAGCTTGATACTGTAAATTTCATAACTGGATAAAAATGTGTTTATATATTTCTTGTTTCGTAGACTTGTTAAAGTGTCGCCAGTTTGTCCAGAGCCATCTTAATCATCTGCTTGACAAACGGTTTGTAGTCGGTGCATGCGTCTTTGGCTATACGCTGTGCGATGATCGTACAGATCGTGGCGGCACGGTGACCCATAAGAGCGGCAAGTCCGGCCAGTGCCGAACCCTCCATTTCGAAGTTGGTTATGCGGCGTCCGTTGTAATCGAACGACTCTATCTTCTCGTTGAGATGCACGTCAGCCGGTTCGAGACGCACCCAACGGCCCTGCGGGGCATAGAATCCGGGAGCGGCAATGGTAATGCCTTCCACGGTGCTATCCTTGAACAACTCCCACAGGCCCTTGTCGGCGTCGATGAAGTACGGTTTCGGAAGCAACTCGTTCCAGCCGGTATGCTTCATGAACGCCTTCTCGATTTCGAGGTCGCATACGTCGTTGCGGCCCTTGTAGTAGTTCAGAAGGCCGTCGAAACCTACCGAGGTGCGTGAAAAGACGAAATTACCCACCTCTATGTCGGGTTGTATGGCGCCCGACGTGCCGAGACGTACAAGCGTCAACTTCCTGAACTGCGGCTTGACCTGACGTGTGGCAAAATCGACATTGGCCAAGGCATCGAGCTCGGTAACCGAGATATCGATGTTGCCTATGCCTATACCCGTGGACATCACGGTCATGCGTTTGCCTTTGTATGTACCTGTAACTGTATTGAATTCGCGATTCGAGACCTCACACTCCTTGCTGTCGAAGAACGACGACACGAGCGCTACCCTGCCGGGATCACCGACAAGAATAACGATATCTGCAAGCTGCTCCGGCTTGAGGTGCAAATGGAAAATGGAACCGTCATCATTGATTATCAGCTCCGAGGGCGGTATGATTCTCATATTTTTTCGATTTATGGTTTTTATAATTGGCATAAAAGTAATATATTTACCTCGAATTTCAAAAAAATCGTCCCGGTTTTTTTATTAACATAAGTATAGATAAACCATATTTTAATAAACACCAATCCAGCCATGACTTTGATCAAATCAATCTCCGGCATACGGGGCACAATAGGAGGACGATCGGGAGACAATCTCACACCGATCGACATTGTAAAATTCACATCGGCCTATGTCCGTTTCCTGAGCGAAAAGAACAACGGCAAACACCTGACAATCGTTGTGGGGCGCGACGCCAGAATCTCCGGCGAACTCGTCGGCGACATAGTCGAGGGAACCTTGCTCGGTTGCGGTGCCGACGTCATAAACGTAGGCTTGTGCACCACTCCCGGAACGGAAATGGCTGTAATATGCAACAAGGCCGACGGTGGAATTATCATTACGGCCTCGCACAACCCCAAACAATGGAACGCACTGAAACTGCTGAACGGGCACGGCGAATTCCTTAACGACGCCGAAGGCAAACGCGTACTTGCCCTTGCAGAACAGGAGGATTTCGATTTCCCGCAAATAGACAATATAGGCAAAGTCATTTCACGACAGCCATTTAACGACGAACATATAAAGCAGGTTCTCGCATTGCCGCTCGTAGATGTTGAAGCCGTACGCAAGCGCCGCTTCAAAGTCGTTGTCGATGCTGTAAATTCCGTGGGCGGCATCGTTATGCCCAAGTTGTTGCGCGAACTCGGCTGCGAAATTGTCGAACTCAACTGCGAGCCGACCGGCAATTTTGCCCACAACCCGGAACCGCTGCCTGAGAACCTTACCGAAATTTCGAAGGTCATCGTCCGCGAAAAGGCCGACCTCGGCATTGTGGTGGATCCGGACGTAGACCGTCTGGCATTTGTCAGCGAAGACGGAACGATGTTCGTCGAGGAGTACACGCTCGTGGCCGTAGCCGATTATATACTCTCAAACAAGGTCGGCAATACGGTTTCAAATCTCAGTTCATCGCGCGCGTTGCGCGACGTCACCGAACGTCACGGCGGCAACTATTACGCATCTGCCGTCGGCGAGGTCAATGTCGTAGCCAAGATGAAGGAGGTCGGAGCCGTCATCGGCGGCGAGGGTAACGGCGGAGTTATCTACCCCGAACTGCACTACGGACGCGATGCGCTGGTCGGAACTGCCCTGTTCCTGACGTTCCTCGCCAAGAAACAAATGACCATGACGCAACTGCGTGCCACCTATCCGGCGTATTACGCCTCGAAAAACAAGATCGAACTCACACCGGCCATCGACGTGGATAAAGTATTGTCAGAGATAAAGAGCCGTTATGCCGATGAAAAGGTGAACGATATAGATGGCGTAAAGATTGACTTTGCGGAAAACTGGGTACACCTTCGCAAATCAAACACCGAGCCTATAATCCGCGTCTATACCGAAGCAAAAACAATGGCCGAGGCCGACGCATTGGCACAAAAATTCATCGCCGAGATAAAACGAATCTGCAACATATAAACGGTAACTGACATGGATAAAGCATTAAAATATATAGAACAGCATAACGACGCATTTATCAGCGAGTTGTTCGAACTGCTGCGCATTCCTTCGATAAGTGCGCAATCGGAACACAAACCCGACATGCAGCGTTGCGCCGAATGGTTGGCTGCATCGCTCGTGAAGGCGGGAGCTGACCACGCCGAGGTCATGCCTACGGCCGGAAATCCGGTAGTTTTCGCCGAGAAGACAATCGATCCGGCAGCCAAGACGGTACTCGTATACGGTCACTACGACGTCATGCCGGTCGACCCACGCGAAGAATGGCATACAGAACCATTCGAGCCTGTCGTAAAGGACGGACGCATATGGGGCCGCGGCGCCGATGACGACAAGGGTCAGCTCTTCATGCACGCCAAGGCATTCGAAGCGATGTGTGCCACTGATACCCTGCCATGCAACGTCAAGTTCATGCTTGAAGGCGAAGAGGAGATCGGCTCGGAGCACCTTTACGATTTCTGCCGCGAAAACAAGGAGATGCTCAAGGCCGACATCATACTGGTATCCGATACCTCGATGATATCGCTGGATACGCCGTCGATTACATGCGGGCTTCGCGGCCTTACATATATGGAGGTGGAGGTTACCGGCCCGAACAAGGACCTGCACTCGGGGCTTTTCGGCGGTGCGGTAGCCAATCCGGCAAATGTCCTGACCAGGCTCGTGGCTTCGCTTATCGACGAAAACGGACATGTCACCATACCCGGCTTCTACGATGATGTACGCGAGCTGACGGCCGAGGAGCGCGAAGCCTTCAACAAGGCGCCGTTCTCTCTTGACGAGTACAAACGCGCTCTCGACATCGACGAAGTGGAGGGTGAAAAAGGTTACACCACCATAGAGCGCACCGGAGTGCGTCCGTCCCTCGACGTCAACGGCATATGGGGCGGTTATACGGGCGAAGGCACCAAGACGGTGATTCCGTCGAAGGCTTCGGCTAAAATATCGATGCGCCTCGTGCCCAATCAGGATTTCAACAAGATAGGCGAATTGTTCGCCGAACATTTCAGGAAGATCGCGCCCAAAAGCGTCAAGGTCGATGTCAGGTTCCTGCACGGAGGTGCACCGTACGTTGCACCGACGGACATGGCGGCATACAAGGCTGCCGAGAAGGCCATCGAAACCACATTCGGAAAGAAACCTCTGCCCTTCTACTCGGGAGGGTCGATTCCCATCATCAGCGGGTTCGAGCAGATACTCGGGATCAAGTCGCTTTTGATCGGATTCGGACTTTCGGAGGACGCCATTCACTCGCCCAATGAAAGCTATGGTCTCGACCAGTTCCGCAAGGGCGTGGAGACGATTCCCTGGTTCTACAAATATTTTGCCGGCAAATAGGGAGCCTAATACCTTAAATACAAAAATCAAAAGAAAGAAACAGAAATAAAAGCAACTCATAATGCTAATTTATAGATACTTATAAAATTACCTTTGATTCCTTTCGTTTTATTAAATAGCTTATTTTTGCTGTAATTTTGTTACTCGTTTTTGCGATAAATACGGGGAATTGTGTTACCTTTGTAGCTGTAACAAAATTAGAAGTGATGGAAGGAGACAGAGGCAAATATACAAAAGATCCCGTAAAAGTCCGGTTTACTACCAAGGCAGACGGGCGTAAATCCATATCTTTTGAGATTTACCAGAATGGAAAGCGCACGTATGAACGTCTTCCTAATTTGTTCCTGCTTGTGGAGACGGATGACAATTCCATCAGAAAAAACCGTGCAACCTTAAACAAGGTTGAAAAACTCAGGAAGCAACGTACTAAAGAACTCCAGAAGAACCCGGTACCGGATAAATATATTTCAATCAAAGATACGGGACAATCCCCCATCATGTTATCTTCATGGATGGACCAATACTATACAATCCAAAAGAACAGAGGTGTAAGAGAACTATCGAACATCACAAGAACCAAAAAATTCCTTTTAACATACAGTGAAGATTTAGATTTGTGTCAGATTGACAAGTCTTTCTGCATCGGTTTTTCCAATTATCTTAAGACTGAATACAAAATGCCGGATGGGAAATGTCTTAGCCCCAAATCTGGATTCAATATACTCTGTGAACTGAATACAGCCCTTAACACGGCCGTCCATGAAGGAATACTTGTTACAAATCCCTTTTCCCTTTTATCGTCGTCTGAAAAGATACAGCCAGTCGAAGTTATCAGGGAATATCTTACAATCGATGAAGTAAAGCAGCTTATCAGAGCAAAGTGCGGAAATGAAACTGTAAAACGTGCATTCCTGTTTTCCTGTAATTGTGGACTGCGCCTGAGCGATGTCAGAGCCCTCAAATGGAAAGACATCTACAGTGACAATGGTACATGGAAGGTGGCTACCAGAATGAAAAAAACTGAAAATGTCGTTTATATTCCTCTGCCCGGACAGGCATTGAAATGGTTGCCGGACATTGAAAGGAATGCTGACAGCAATGTGTTTCCTGATCTGACTCCCTATGCTCTCTCAAAGTATCTGAAGCCATGGGTAAAGGAAGCCGGAATCATGAACAAGAATGTTTCATACCACACGGCAAGACATATCATTCCTTCTTACTCATTGAAAACAAAGAACTTACAAAGATTGTCAGCTTGACAGGTAACGATTTGGGAACCAGCGGGCTTCTCTATTCTGCAATGTTCTGCATCAATCAAAAGAACGCTTTTCTCATTTGCAAAAATAATGTTTTTCTTCCTTATAACCAAAGCTATTCCTCTGAAAAATAGAGAAAATCAAACATCTTATCATTATTGTACATTTGTTGCACATCTTGCTGATGAAAATCAGTCGCACTGTCCTGCTTTTAATTCCATACCGTTTCCACATTATATTTGAGCCTGCCCATTTGCGAATAGCCTGTTGGTAGGTTTGCCTGTCTGTGTGCCGGCAGGCAGGCACGCCGGCAGACCGGTCGGCAGGCAGGTTGGAGCGCGGGCAGGCTTGCAGGCCAGCGTGCGTATGCCTATATGCTTTTGTTTATTGCACCATTCTTTTGTTGCTTTATTACTACGTTGATAGACGGATGTATTTTGTACCACCGATTTATATCATTCAAACTCCACCTCTCTCAAGCCACAATCCATTGCTGATACCTTTATTTGAAGTTTCGCTGTTGTAAACCTGCACAACAGCACGACAGCAAATCAGCATATCATTGAAACCATGTTGCTTCCTATCTGCATTGGATTACTTTCTTGGTTGTCCGGTTCTGTTCATCGTCGATTTTGTAAATCATTGGTTTGCTGAGCTTGTGAACAAGCGAGGATGTATTTGCTCAAAATAACATTTCCTTATTGGTCTAATGTCAGTTTTGGCTGTGATTGGCACATATTTACATCGAATTGACACTATTGCCAGTTTCTAAGCCGGCTTTGTTTCCTGTAATCTCAATAAGATGCAGGCTTGCACACCGCCCTCATTCCCTTTCTTCTTTTGGGCAGCTTGGGCATCGGGAAACGATGCTTTGAAAGCCGAAATAACAACACTTGTTCAAATCCATTTATTGACGGATTTCTTGTGCTCTCAAAAGCACAGCAGCAAGGTGTCCTTCGAGTTACCCGAAGGCTTTTCGGTTACTGCCGAAAAGTGGCAGCAGCAAGGTATGTTTTGAGTTACTCAAAACCTTTCGGGTTACTCCCCGAAAGCCTTGCTGCCAGTTGCTCCTCCGAAGTCGGGCAACCTGAATATAGAAAAAGAGGATATAGGTTTATTCCTCATATCCTCTTTGCTTGCTTTTCTGAAAAACACCTTATCCCCTCTTGGTTAGCAAATGCCACAACTCTCTTGCCCAGAGAACCAGTGAGGAAAGAACAACTATTATTACCCAGTCCATCAATTTCATCGGAGTACAGTTAAAGAAATCATAAAGACCTTCAACTATCACAACCTGTCCTATGAAAATAATAGCAACAATAGTAAAGAACTCTTTACTCATCTTGAGTTGGAAAAAACTTTTTCCTGTTTCAAATGAACGAGTATTGAACATATACCAAAGGTGCGTCCATACAAATATTGAAAACAATAGAGTCTGTTCGTATGGTGACAATCCATTGGCTTCACCGAGTTTGCAATGCAACAGGTCTGTCATTTGCGTGATTTCAGTGTGCTGGAATATATAAAGGAACACAACAAGCAGCAAGAAGAAAAATCCGCCAACACCGAGAATGTCTCTCATCATAGGTTTTGTAAGGATGAAGGCTTTACGGTCACGAGGTTTGTCTTTCATTACAGATTGTGAAGGTGGTAATGAGGCAAGAGCCATAGCACCGAATGTATCCATTATCAAGTTCACCCATAGCATTTGTGTCACGGTCAACGGAGATTCTGTTCCCATGAA